>TARA_R110000782_G_scaffold117364_4_pt1 | contig 137576 bp, 132 predicted proteins | sample TARA_R110000782 | Tara Oceans TARA_R110000782 (sample SAMEA4397859) | marine metagenome | biome: Polar Biome; feature: [SRF] surface water layer (ENVO:00010504); material: water (ENVO:00002006), including particulate matter (ENVO:01000060) such as... | depth 5 m | reverse complement strand
CCGATTACCCCAATACAGGGGTCAATCTTGCATGCCGGTTCACATTACCCACAGCGCGGGCGAATATGTGCGCGGTAAGGCACACACGAACACGATTGAGGGTTATTTCTCGATCTTCAAGCGCGGCATGAAGGGCGTGTATCAACACTGCCAAAAGAAGCACCTGCACCGTTATCTGGCAGAGTTCGATTTCCGTTACAGCTTCCGCGAGGCGAATGGCTTCAATGATAAGGATCGCTCGGTTGAAGCGATGAAGGGTATCGTTGGCAAGCGCATCACCTATCGGCGGAATAACGCGGAAGCCTGAAAATCCGAATCGTTTCCAACAACTTATGTTTAAGTTTATGGAATCATTAGATGATTCTTGACTTTAAGTGATATTTGTGTAGTATCCGCTTCGGTAGGCAACGCTGGATAAGCTCTGTGAGTTGATTAAAGAACAGCTCGCCCCTTGTAATGACGGTCGCCCATCGGATGGTGGCCTAACAGCTTGCAAGGTCGAGTGCCAGGGGCCTACCAACTTGCAAAATCATATCCATAATGCTCGAAAATTTCTCTTTGTTCTGGCGTTAGCTGGACCGACCATGCCGGTGTTGGAAATAGAGCAACCCCAAAATCGTGCCAAAACCCGCCTTCTTTTGCCATGATGGTCTTTAGCATTGAAGCGGGGCGAATATCACGCGGCCTTGCATCGAGTATATCTGATGCCTGAAAAAAAGCGCTAGCGACAAAATCGGCAAGTTGCATTCCAGCGCGATCAGCATGAGCGTGAGCTTCCATCAAATCCCAGTCTAGCATCTTCATGACTGGCTCACGCTTCTTCAGGTAGATTTTGCCGCCTTCCTGCTGGAGTCCCAAATAGTATTGATAGGCCGCGCTCTGACTGTAACGAATGCCACCGCGCTCGGAAAATTCGATCTTCACCGACATGATCTTGCCATAGTCCTTTTGTGTGCGCGCCGCGCAAAAGGCCGTCACTCTCTCTAGTAAGAGGCGTATACACCAATTATAGAACCATTGTTGCGACGGTATCTTTTCAGCCCTCTTGTTGCGATGGCCTCTCATATTTTTCTTGTTTGAGCATATAGCGAAACCACGCAACGGTAGCGCAGCAATCTTCTGTCCAGCGACGATCTTGCGGGTGGGCGAAAGTGTTCGATAGTGAAGGTCGTTACGCTGGGTTATCCCCAAATCTGTTACGATATTCTCTACCCAGCCTTTTACAGTCGGTTCTCTTGCCGCACGGATAACCACAGCGCTCAATACCAACCATTCTGTGCCGCCTTCGTCATCAATAGGCCTAACCCGTTTAAGGCCGGGGTCGCCAGCTTCATCTATGTATGCTATGTATCCGTATTCTTTATTACTTGAGGCCATAATGAATACGGCAGCACAAGATGACTCACAGAGTCAACTCGATAAATTCAAGGAAGCCGCGCGCGAGCATGAAGCGGACGAGGACGAAGCCCATTGGGATGAGCGATTGAAGAAGGTTGTGAAGCAGAAGCCAGCGCCAAACGGCAGTGCCGATTGACCTCTAACACTTATCCTTTTCGATACAGTCAGCGATGGCAGCCTTTCTAACTAGCTCACAGTCTCTTCGTGTAATCGTCCCGCTTATGGATTGAATAACTTTACGTTTTGCATTTAATCGTCCAAAAGTCCTACTAACATCTCCTCCTATTCCGAGGAACGTCTTTGTTTCCGCATCTTGATTTGCGAGATCAATAACATCAAAGTTTGGAAGATCATATTTATACTGGACAAAAAAATCTTTAGCCTTCTGATTCCATTCCTCAAAATCAGCGATAAGTTTATTCCCGTCACGGTCATATGCATAGTTGTCTTGAATTTTCTTGCCAGAAACATCGAGGCCAAACAGGCCCATTGATAGTGCCTTTTGTTTATCTTCGCACGCACTCCATGCTTTCAATCCAACGATTGAACGATTCGTTCGGAGAGTTATTTGTTCCATAAGCTCTTTATTGTCATCCTTCCTTCGCAGTTGACTTTCCGGAGGAGATTGAGGGGGCGGCGACATTTGTGGTTGCTCTATTACCACTTGATACGTTGGCCTGACGGCAGGGACTGGCTCTACCGATGGTGTTGGCAAAGCAATGTTTTCCACTGCATTGCCCACAAATGATGAGACATCCTGAGGAGAGACATTGGAAGGCTCATCTCCCGGCTTCTTTCCCGCAGCGATTGTCGCAAGCAAGGCAACGGCGAAAATTATCAAAACAGACGTTAGCGGCACGACCAAATGGCCGACACTCATTTCAGGAGTGCCTATTTTTCGGAAGTCACCCCAATATAGCCACACGAGCAGGACGCACGCTATTCCGGCAAAAACTTGCGCGTAAATCAGCTCGGCGAGGAAAGGCAAGAACACACCTATAACCGCAAGGATGATTGAGACAGCTGCGCTGCCTTTCGCCGTTGTGATTGGATGCTGTATGTCGGTCCCCATCCCCGTTTCATATCAGCGATCCTTGCGTTTGCAAAGTATACAAACACCCCCTCCAAAATGGAACATATTAGGAACATTGATATGAATGGGGGCGAAGGATGGCGATTGCGACAGGAAGGGAAAGGGGTTTTCTCGCATCGAGTGTGAGGCGGCGCACGGCGTTTCACCACTATGCATGCATTTTTCATCCATATCGGTCCAAGCGGGGACGAGCGTGATGCCGCAATTCTTCGCCATGATTTTCAATAACGCTGTTCATATTCGATGTTTTTCTCATGAATGCCCCGCATTTCTCTCTTTTGGGAAAGTTGTTCCATATTGGAGCAAAGTCAGGAGGAAAATTCCCAGGTTCTCGCCATATTGGCGGAAAGAATTTCATTGCTCATTTTGGAGTGCCGCAGAATGAATAAATTCAGTCCTATGGGGATTCCGGAGCAATTGAACCTTGCCGATCCGCCTGTGGTTCTCCCGTCTATGGATGATAACGACCCTGATGTGGCACCGGAGCGGCCATCCCATTTCCGTCCGGATTGGGGGCAAATGTTCATCGAGGCCAATAAACCGTCGCTTCTGATTTTCACGACGCCAGAACGGACAGCTGGGCAATATGCCGAAATAGGCAGGGCGGCAGGCTTCCGGATTCTGGATATGGTGCTGCTGAATCAGGCTGCGGAGCGTTTGTCGACGCTCGTCGATGTCGATGCGGTGATGGTCGTGTGTGACGGCGGGGAAACGGGGCTCGATATCCTGCTTGCCCGGCTGGATATGATGGCGATCAACGCCAATATTGAACTTTCGATCCTGGTCGGGCTGTCGGGGTTGAATCAGGTGCATGCCATGATCGATAGCGACAGAGCGCTCATATTGTGTGAACCGTCCCCTGCGGAAGTTGCGGTAGCCATGACGATGATGATGCGCCCGCCCGAGAGCTTCGAGCGGCTGAACGACAGCGGACGGGTCGGAGAGGAAACCCATATCGAAAAATTGAGCGATGACCTCAATCGCCTGACCCGCACAATCGAAGCTCTTGTTCAAAACCGGATAGCCGGAGAATTTCGGCCTGCATCTCATTCGGTTTCCGGCAACTCGCTTTTTCATTCGCCCGATCGAACCTATCACGAGCTGCCCTCCGGTCGGGCATCAGGAGCAGCGCCTATGGATGCGCAGCGTGTGCGAGCGGTGTTGAGGGCCCGCCGCCTGCGCGAACATATATTATCGCCGGAGCTGTTTGCGGACCCGGCATGGGACATATTGCTCGATCTGATGGCCGCCCATCTTGAGAATACGCGGGTTTCGGTATCAAGCCTGTGCATTGCGGCGGCAGTGCCCCCTACCACCGCGCTGCGTTGGATCCGCCAGCTGACGGACAGAGGATTGCTCGAAAGGCAGGCCGACCCCGACGATGGCCGCCGTATTTTCATCGGCCTTTCGAACGAAGGCGTTGCGGCGGTTCATCGCTGGTTTGAGGAAAGCGGACCACTCCTGCAAAGCGCGGCCGGATAGGCGGGGGGCGAGCCGGCAACGATCCTGTTGTCTGCAAACTATGGATAAACGACTTGACCCCGTCAGTTTATCCCATAGATAGCAGGCATCGTCGTGCACCGGTAAAGCGCGATGGGCGATTAGCTCAGTTGGTAGAGCGTCTCGTTTACACCGAGAATGTCGGCGGTTCGAGCCCGTCATCGCCCACCACCAAACCCGCGGAAAAACGCCATTTTTGGGTATGGGGCAGGTATGCGGATCAGGTGGCGCTGATCTGTGTATACGCCGTGTATACAGAGAGGTCGACGGAAGAAGGCCCGATCGGGGCAACGCAAGTGCTTTTTGGGGTTGTCCCGGTGCCTTGGTCAGAACTCAGTCACCTATTCCTTTCATCGCCAAAATGTTACGCTTACCCAGTTCCCTAAATTTAGTGCCAGTCGGCTGCAAGTCGTCGGGCAGCAAGCAGGAGAAGTATAGCCGCCGCAACGTAAAATCCCGTTCCTGCAAGGATGGCATAGCGCAAGGCATCGTTGCCATAGCTCTGGTCCAAATGATCGGACAGCCAGCCAATCGCCGGGGTGCCCACGCCTATGCCCACCAGATTGTTGACGAACAGGAAAATAGCCGATGTCGTCGATCGCATGGAGGACGGCACGAGTCCCTGCACAGCAGCAATGACCGGCCCAAGCCACACAAGACCAAGCGCCGTTGGCACCAGCAGAAACGCCAGCGTAATCCACAAAGTCTGCGATGCGATGCCCAAGGCATAAAATGGGATGGTTGCGACAAACGCGATAGCCGGGACCATTGCATAAGCAGCTTTGGACCGCTCCGCCAATGCATCGGACACCCGCCCGCCGAGCCATATGCCCGCGACACCGCCGATGAGCAGGATCGCACCATAATGCAGCGATGCGCTCAGCAGGCTAATGTCATAGCTTCGCACCAGAAAGCTCGGCAGCCAGAAAAACAGGCCATAGCCCATCATCGAAGAACAGGCCGCCCCCAATGACAGCAACCAGAAACTCGGCTTGGCAAAAAGCGTGGCCAGCACATTTTTCAGGCTGACATGGGGTTCGCTGCTTGCGGTGCGGGCGGGGCGGGGATCGCGCACCACCCGCCGAAAGAGCGGGGCGAGCAAAATGCCCAGCAGGCCGACGATGAAGAACGCATAGCGCCAGTCGATCAGCGTAGCGATTACGCCGCCGAACACGATGCCGCTGGCGCTGCCGATGGGAATACCGAACGAATAGAAAGCGAGCGCCCGTGCGCGGTGTTCGGCCGGAAACAGATCGGATATCAAGGTATAAGCGGGCGCAACCCCGCCTGCCTCGCCGACCCCGACCCCCAGACGGGCCGCAAAAAGCTGTCCGAAATTCTGGGCCAATCCGCACAATGCCGTCATCAAACTCCATATGAACAGCGATAATGCCATGATCTTGCTGCGGTCATGGCGGTCGGCCAGCATCGCTATCGGAATTCCAAGCCCGGTGTAGAAAAGCGCGAAAGCCAGCCCGCCCATCAGGCCGAGCTGGACATCCGACAAATGCAGATCCGCCTTGATCGGTATAGCAAGGATACCGATAATCTGCCGGTCGATGAAATTCAGCGTATAGGCCAGCAACAGCATCGCCATTGCGGCTGTGGTGTTACGCGCCTGCTTCACCGACCCGGCAGTTTTCATCGTCAGAACTTATAACCGATAGTGCCTGTAACCGTGCGCGGCGGGCCATAATAGCCGATCACGCTATTGCCGAACAATGCGCCGGGGAAATTATAGCCGCCGACGCGATAGCGTTCATTGGTCAAATTGCGACCATGTATGCCAATCGACCAGCGTTCATCGGGCGAGACCCAGTTGGCCGATGCGTCGAACAGGGCATAGCCGTCCTGATCGAGATCCGGGGTTGGAATTTCAAACATGTTGTAATCGGACCGCAACGACACTGCCGGAGTGATCGAAAGACGCCCGCCCGCGACATCGGTCGACCATGTCGCGCTGGCCGCAATGCTGTATTTGGGGGTGTTCTGAAACACGCGCTGGTCGGCAACATCGACCGGCGTTGTTCCGCCACCGACAAAGGTCAGAAACTCCTTATAGTCGGCATGGGTGTAGCCAAGCGACAAGGTGGCCTGGAAATTGCGCGACGGCACGAGCCGCGCTTCCATTTCCAACCCGTAGATTGTCGCCTTGCCCGCATTATCGACAAAGCTCGCAATCCCTCCGGCCAGCACATTGGGCACCTGAATGGTGACCTGCTGGTTTTTATATTTGGAATGGAACGCCGCGAGGTTGATGAAGGCCTTGCGATCGAGGAAGGCGCTCTTCATCCCGATTTCATAGGCATTGACGGTTTCGGGTTTATACCCATCGACCGTGGTGGGCGTGAATATCGCGTCGCCGCGCATATCGAAGCCGCCGGATTTAAACCCTCTGCTCCATGACGCATAGAGGTTGAGATCACGATCGGGCTGATAGCTCAGCGATACGCGCGGCGTGAACTGATCGAAGCTGCGGCTGTTGGTATAATCGGTTCGCACCAGACCGGGAATGGCGGCCGCATTGCCGAAACGCGGGCTGCGGATGCCGGTGAAGTTCTGACGCAGCACGGTGCCGGTCTTGTCGTCCTTGGTGTAGCGCATGCCCACCGATACCTTGAACTGGTCGGTAAGGTCGTAGCTGAAATCGCCAAAAGCTGCGTAGCTTTTGGTCTTGACCGTCCCCGATGTCAGTATGGTGGTGTTGAGTATGCCGAGCACCGTATCGAACGCACCGCTGGCGACGCCATTCAGATAATAAAGCCCGAACACGCCTTGCAGGCGGTCGCCCTGATACAGAAGTTGCAGTTCCTGCGTATATTGATGGTCCCGATAGGCGGCGGGGATGTCGAGCGTCGCCGCTGGCGTGTTATCGAAATCGATAATAGTGTCGGTATGCCCCTCACGATAGGCGCTGATCGTTTTGAACGTCAGCATGTCGTTCAGCTCAATCTCTCCGGTGAGCGAAAGCCCCTGATTGACGACCCGGTTATGATCCCCTGCTCCCGCGCGGGTGTCATAAACGCTTTGCGTTGGTATTGAATCCGGGTCCGCTCCGTTTGGCAACAGGCGCGTGCCGTGGCGCGGGTTGGATTTGTCGACAGTGCGGTCGCCCGCGAGCCGGAAAAACATGCCGTCGGACGGTGTCAGCTCGGCGGAAACCCGCATCGCCAATACGTCCTTGTCATATTGATCCGCGCCGGTCGTCAGATTCTTGCCGTATCCGTCGCGCTTGTACATCGCGACCGCTCCGCCGACCGACAGCATATCGCCGACCGGAACCGTGACCTGCCCGACAAGGTCGATCTGGTCGTATGAGCCATAGGATGCACGCGCTTTGCCCGAGAAATCATGGCCCAGCTTGCTGGTGACATATTTGATCGCGCCGCCAATAGTGTTGCGGCCATAGAGCGTGCCCTGCGGACCGCGCAGCACCTCGACACGCTGAACATCGAAAATATCCAGCACCGCTCCTTGCGGACGGGCGACATAGACATCGTCGATATAGAGGCCGACGCCGGGTTCAAAACCCCAGAGCGGGTCCTGCTGCCCAACGCCGCGCATGAACGCAATCAACGTGCTGTTGGAACCGCGTGCAATTTGCAGGGTCAGGTTCGGAGTCTTGTCCTGCAATGTGGTGATGTCGATTGCGCCGCTTGCCTGCAATGCATCGCCGCTGATCGCCGTGACGGAGATCGGCACATCGATCAGAGTTTCCTCACGACGGCGCGCCGTGACAATGATGTCCCCGCTATTGGCATCGCTTGCTGCCGTCACGGCATCTTGCGCCGAGGCCATCTGAGGCAGAGCGAGCGTCAGTGGAGCAGCTGTGGCAGCCAGCAGGCGCAGCTTAAAATTGGTATCCATAGTCAGATCCTCCCTTTTCTATCGTTGGCTTTTTAGAAACTCACTGACATCGGCCAGTGATTGGGATGCGGCTTCCTCTTGCGGGACATGGCCGACATCGTCGTAGATAATCGTTTCAGAGTGCGGGATTGCCGCATCGAGCAGATGCGCATGTGCGACCGGAATCACCTTGTCAGAGCGGCCCCACAGAATAAGCGTTGGCGCGCGGATTTGCCCAAGGAGCGTATCCGGCTCTGGCAAGGTGAACTGTTCCAGATGTGCCAGCAGCGCCGGGCCGTTGCCGGGCCGGGCAATCATGGCGCGCATCAGCTCAAGCCTTTCGGACGGAAGCTGTTCAGGATGCGCAAAGATTTGCGACGCCGAATATGCCACCGCCGCAGGGGCTGGCTTCATCAGATAGTCATGCATCGCTGGGGGCACAGGCGCCGGCTTGTCGGTAACCCCATTGATTGTATAGGCGGCGCTGTCGATCAGGATGAGCTTGTCAACACGCCGGGGAAACTGCGCCGCGAAATTCCAGGCGATCAACCCTCCATAGCTGTTTCCAGCGAGAATCACCTTATGGACGTGCAGGCGCTTCAGGAGCTTCTTCAACTGCCGCACCCGGTCTTGCGTCCCATAGCGCATGGCGGGGTTGGGATCGCTCAGGCCGTGGCCGGACAAATCATAGCGGATAACGCGGTAATTTTCCGCAAGGCCTTTCGCCCAGCCATCCCATGTTTCGAGACTGAAGCTGAAACCGTGGATCAGGACAATGGGCGGCGCTGCGGCAGGCCCTTCAATGCGCACGCGGATGCGCGTACCGTCAATATCCAGAAACTGGTCCTTGACGTTCGTTGCGATAGCGCTGTCGATAGCGGAAGAAACTGCATCGGTGCGCGCTGCTGCCGGGCTTGCTGCCAAAAGCAGCAGTGCTCCTGCTAACCTCATAATGTCTTTAACCGATGCCATTGCCGCTATCCTGCTCCCGATGCAGTCAGCCTCTGGGACGGGCTAACTTATCCTTTAGGGTAGCCCTTTGCGTGCGTGTGTCGATGACGCTTCGGATCAGTTTTTATAGGACAATTTCGCTCATTTATGCGAGTAGCGATAGTCTCCAGGAGGCATGCCGTTCCACTGAACGAACGCACGGGAAAAGCTCCGGCTATCAGAAAACCCCAATAATTCAGCTATTTCTGAGATACTTGTTCCATCCTCAAGGGCTGCCCGCGCAATATCGTTCATCGTCTGCGCGCGTATGTCACGAAACTGTACGCCAGCTTCAGTCAACCGGCGGCGAAGGGATGCCACGCTCATACCCAAAACCGAAGCGATCTCATGCTGGTCATGGCGTCCGGCGATAATTTCATGCGCCACCCGTTCGACAATTTCCACTCGCGTTTTCGGAAAAGGTTGCAGGCGGTCCAGCATGTCCGCCACGCCGCCATAGATTGTGCGAGCCGTCAGCACAGAACTGACCGACGGATCGACCACCAGATGATCGAGGCTGCCACCATAATCGAGCGAAAAAATCCGTGCCTCGCGCTTGATAGGCACACCCCAGAAATGCAGATGGGTATTGCCCTCGACTTCCTCATGCCCCCGGGTTCTGATGGAACGCAGTGCCTCGCTGACATGATCGAAATTCAGTGATAACAACAGGGTATGCACATAGACCAGCAGACATTCGAGCGAGAGGAGGACGAACGGTTCGCTATGACCGAAAGCATAGGGGAAATCGGTATCGTCAATGGCATAGGTTGTAATACCTGCGCGTCGCCGAATCTGATTATACCGCTGGCCGTGGATGATGTTGTAGCTCCCCGCCAGAACCTCCATGATCTCCGCCATCGTGGTGCAACTTTGCAGGCGCGCCTGCACCAGTTCAGACGTTCCAACCATCAACGGGCGAAGCGAAACATGACAGCTTTCGTCACCACCCTGTAGGGCCATCTGTTCGCAAATCCGAAAGTAATCGGACAAACGAATGGAAGGATCATTGGATTGATCAAATAGATCGTTCGGCAATCCTGCCCGCCGCAATACTCGGTCGATCGACAGTTGCGACGCCTCCATCATATCGCGCAATGGTCGGACGCTGGTAACCTTCAGAAGCGCAGGTCGCGTCGAGGGTAGATTATTGACGATTGAAGAAACAGCATTCACGCTATCATAGTAGCTGAACTATGCTCTTGTTGCAGCGGAAATTTTTGTGTCGATGAAGAAAAGGCGAGCACCGCTAAAACTTCGGAGGGTGTTTCCAAAGCGACTCGGCTATCCCTTGATACCCCTATTAATTGTCCCGGATAAACACACCCATTCGCTACTTCAATCGGTTGCCGTAAGAACGAAACAGATCATGGGGCTCTCACTACACAAATATTTGGAATAACTTCAAGGAATGGCAGTTCCTGGATCAATAATCTTGCTTGGGCAGCGACCGAAATATGGGGCGAATGTATCGCAGCACGTCGATCAGTCGATGGCACCTTCCGCCGACATAGCTGTCGTACACAGGCTCAGGTCGGCCCGTTGATACATGCCGCTTGTTCATGAGATGATTCCGGCCCCCAATAGCGCTCGACGAGCCGGAACCAGTGTAAAATTTCGGTTCGTTCATATAGTGTCAGCGCATCGTCGACGTCGACGCCGAGGTAACGGACAGTGTTCTCGATGTTAGTGTGGCCTAGCAGGATTTGTACCGTCCTAAGATTGCCAGTCACCTTGTAGATATATTTGATTTCGGAAGATCATTCAGGGGAGGTGCTGAAGCCGCGAGCATTCCATAACGCCTTCCGACACCCTTGCCAGCGTTTTTTGCCGCATAAAGCGCCTGATCTGCGCGCAACCGAAGTTCAACCGTGCTGGCCGCGTCTTCGGGAAGGCAGGCAAAGCCGATACTTGCCCCTACTCGCAGCTCAGTGCCGTCTTCCAGAGTATATATGTGACGCGACACCGCCGATATCAGGCGGTCTGCGAGCGGGCCTACCTTATCAGGCTCCATCCCCCTGACAACGACCATGAACTCATCGCCACCCATTCGTGCAACCCAATCTTCGGGACGAAGTTGCTCTTTCAGCCGATTTGCTACCTCTATCAGCAGAACGTCGCCCGCGCCGTGGCCATGTTGATCGTTCACCGCCTTGAAGCCGTCAAGGTCGATACACAGTATAGCCATCTGCTTATCCGGCATTGCGTCCATCTGGCTTAGTGCATCGTCCAGACCCTGGCGGTTCAATATCCCTGTCAGCGCGTCGTGCTGCGCAAGGTGAAGCGCCTTCGCACGCATCGCCAGCGTCATCAGCATAGACCGATGAAAACTGCCGATGATGTGCATTGCGCCGAGCAGGAAAGCCGGTGTCATCGGCAGGATGACACTCAGCCATGGCTCAGCTGAAAACAGCGCTCCCGCGACAAATGGTAGATCGCAAAGCAGGACAAGCACAAAAGCAAATCGAGGTGCCGCGTAATTGCGTGCGCAAATCGGCCCTATCATCGCCATTACCAGCGTGGTCGAAAGAACGGTCAGCACGAGATCATGACCGGTCATGATGATAAAGGCCAACGCCCCTTGCTGAGTGCACCAGAGCACAGAGAGCAACACCGAGCCGTCGATATCGGGCATCGTGCCCGGACTATTCTTCAGGCGTAAATTGCGGCGCCGCCAGTCAATCATGCGAGCCGTGATCAGGAGCAGTTCGGAGATCGCAAAGAAATAGAATATGGGCGCGCCGCTGCGGAACATCGCTGCCCCGATCACCATAAGAGCGCAGAGGGAGCCCATGACGATTCCAATGGGGGAACCGATGAGTTGCCCGTAAAGAAAAGCCCGCTCATCCGCACTTGCCTTGGCAGCGGGCTCAAAAAACCACCGCAGGGCTGGCGTCTTCACACCAAGCTGCGCCTGAGGAAACCGGTTGGTATAGGGGTCAGACCAACTGCGCATTCTATAAAAATGCACAAAAATGGCTACCAAACGGTTAAGATTACGTGACCAATACGCGCAAATGATTTCGGTGGAGATCAACATTCCGACCACCTCGAACTCCGCGTCGGTCGCTGGCTTCTGCGCGCGCGATCGTTCGACGAGCGCCACTTATCTGATGCACGACTGGAGCGTCGGCGGCGGGAACCCGGAGCCAAAAAAATTAGCGATGCCATCCGTTGGTATTATTGCATGGGCGGCGAGTATGGTTTCATGAGATATTTTGACATTTCGTGCGTGACAAAGCGCGACAATCAGGTCGTTCCGTCGTTAATTTCGTCGGTCAGACACAAGATCACGAGGAAAAAGTCTGACCGCTCGAATGATCGTTACGCCCACATACGCCAACTTAGCTGTCGTTCGCACCGGCATTTGCTGCGGCTAAAACCTGCCCTTTGTTCATCGTGGGGATTGCCGACCTTGACGGCATCAAAGGCTGGAGAATGACATATTTCAGTGCACTCTAACAAGTTATGCATCGTCGACGTTTATCAACGGCAACGCGAACCTGCCTTTTGAGATTGACAAATTTTGCAAGGCGCAGCCTATGAGACGGTTCATACGATAGGTTCCCAATGACCGGGCTCAACTTTTCAGACAATCTAGCCGCTTTTGCGGAAACGATGGAGCAAGAAAAGAGTTTTGTGAGGCGCTGGGCCAACTTGACTGAGTGGCTTGGATCGTTCGGGGCCGATCAGATCAATTACGGGGTGCTGGATAATATTTCATTCAACCGGGATGAGGCGCCCGTTACTTTCATTTCGTCAATGAATCCCCAATGGATTGAATATTACGGGGAACAGCGGTTCGATCTCCATGACCCTCATGTCACCTTCGTGCGGGAAGGGAGGCTCCAACCTTACCGGTGGAGCGAAGATATTCTGCCGCACCTCGATCAGGAATCCGGGCAGGACGTGGTGAAGCAGACCATAGAAGCCGGGTTGCGTTCCCAGATTCATATGATCGCCCCCGATCCGCTGGGCCTGTGCGGACCGGTCGGGGGCATGACCATCGGCTCCTCGCTGAAATCCGGCGAATTCTTTGGCTGCGTTGGAGACAGGGATATTCTATTGGTGTCGATGGCGACCATTTTTCACCACCATGCGATCGGCGAGATCCGCCGCAGTCAAGTGGGTGCTCGGCCTCTGTCGACGCGCGAACGCGATTGCATGGCCTTTGTGGCATCGGGTTTGCGAACGTCCCGGATAGCCGAAAAGATGAGGGTGAGTGAAGTGACCGTCGAGCTTCATCTCCGCAATGCGCGAACCAAATTGCGGGCGAAAACCACGGCCCAGGCGATTGCCCGCGCCATGATGTTCGGGGATATCATATTATGATCGTGGATTGGCCCGAAAATGGTATAATGATAGCCGGGCAGCTCAGCGAGTTCTTCGATTTGCTCAATAGCGCTAAGAGCGCCGATGCACGATGGCACGCATTGATACGATTCATGGGGGAGCATGGTGCCGATACCATCAATTACGCTGTATTGAATACGCTGGAATTCGAACGGGAAATTGCCCCGGTCATCCAGTTTTCGAACATGAGCGCAAGCTGGATAGACTATTATCTTGATCAGCGAATGGATTTGGCTGACCCCCATGTCCGGCATGTGCGCGAAGGCCATTTGAATGCCTATCGATGGGATGAAGCCCGTACCGGCAGGTTGCAGAGCGAGCAAGGGCGGAATGTTCTTGCTATGGCTGCGGAAGAGGGCCTGCGTTCGCAGATCAGTGTGGTTGCTCCCGATCCGATGGGACTTGGCGATCCGATCGGCGGCATGTCGATCGGATCGTCGCTGGACGCAGGCGAATATTTCAGGGCCGTCGAGGGCAAGGAAAATCTGCTGCTCAATGCAGCCATGTTGTTCCACAGCCGCAGCATTGGCGAAATCCGCCGCCAGCAGATCGGCGCGCGGCCGTTGTCCGAACGAGAGCGGGACTGCATGAGTTTTGTTGCGGCGGGGCTGCGAAATTCGCGTATCGCCGAAAGAATGGGAGTCAGCGAAGTGACCGTGGAACTGCACTTGCGTAGCGCGCGAAAGAAGCTCCGTGCCCGAACCACGGCACAGGCGATCGCGCGGGCAATGATCTTTGGAGACATAGAAATCTGAGCGCGTGGAAAGCGGAGATTCCAGCCTAACGATATGGATCGATCAGACCGAGGCTGATCGCCTTCGCTACTGCTGCCGGATTGGTCGATGCTTGCAGCTTTGCGCGAACGTTCCTCAAATGCAACTCTACGGTGACAGGCGCGATACCGATGGTTTCGGCGATAGCCTGGACTCTCTTGCCAAAAGCCATCTCACGCAGGCATTGCCGTTCACGGTTGGACAATGCCTGAATATCCTGTTTTGGTTCATGCACTCCGTTTCCCCATCTGAAGCTTCTTGCAGAAGACATTTACCTCTCGGAATGGGAGAGGTGATACCTATGGATATCCATAGATTGCTGCGGCCCATGTAACTCCATAACCCCGCTCAATGAACCGACCTCTCACAGATCGAGAGGCCGGTCATTGGGGGAAACACATTGTCGAAAACTCACAAATCAACGCGTCGTGCCATTGCCGTCGGTATCAGCCTGTATGCGCTTTCAGTGTCGCATATCGCTCTTGCACAATCTGCTTGCCCCAATGGCAGCGTGGGGCCGTTCTGTGAAATAGACAATGGCAGTTCTTCCGGCCCGGTTACCGGGACGCCTGGCACCGCGACCATCATCACCAATTCAGGAACGATTACCGGCAATCCTGCGATTTCCCAAGGCCAGTCATTTACGCTGAGCGTCGATAACGGCCCGGATGGCGTCATCGACGGCGAGGGCGGAGTTGCGATCCAGAGCAGCACGCATGCATCATTTGCATCCTTTTCGATCATCAATGCGGGGGCAATCGACGGAGACGTTATTTTCAGCGATGCGCCTTTCGTTCCGAGCCTGTTCACCGGTTCCTTGATATATTACGTATCCGACGGCGGTCTCCTTGATGGCAATCTGCAATTGGGCTCCGTCAACGGATACAGCACGGCCAATTTCATCCAGCGCGGTGTCGACGACGGCGTGACTGGTGCGATTACAGCCGGTGCAGGGCTGGATATCTACACCAAAAGCTACGACGCGACCCAGTCGTTGGCGATCGGCCAATATCAGCTTCCGACATCGTTCGAGATCGAAGGTTATGAGGCGCTCGGCTCCGATACGACGCTGACCCTCACCGGAAACGGATCAACCATCGTGCTGATGGGCGATGGCAATGTTGTGAATGAAGCGACGATTGACAAGGTGGATACCACGGGCGTGTTCCCTCCAGGAGTCACGGTTGTTCCCGGTGCCATCGGATATGGCCAGCCAACGCTTGCGGCCTACAGGAGGGAACAAATCCCGCTGGGCCAGCCGGGCAGTTTTTTTACGCTGGCATATGGAAATGCCCTCGCCAGTTTCACCAATAATGGCGTCGTAAATGGCGACATCGCGCTTGCCACTGCCAGTTTCGTCAACAATGGCGAAATCAATCTGGTCAGCAACGGGCCGGGAACCACGATCTACAGCGCTGCGGATACGGCATTTCTCTTTCGTAATACCGGTTCCATCGAACTGGTTGCTGCCGGTGCCCGACCGACCCAAACGCTGATCGCGGCCGAATTCCAAGATGGTGTGTTTCATGCCGTTAACATTCAGACTGCGGTTGATTCCAACATACTGGCCCCGGTCGCAATCGAAAACTCCGATGACGCGTTGATTTCAGGAGGGCTGGCATTTTCCGGCTTCGCGTCCGAATTCACGTTTGAGAACGCCGGGACCATTTCCATCGGGGACAATCCGAACGGCATCGACCGTGCGGTCGAAATGTCGATCGGTGGGCTGGAAGTTGCGCTCAATCCCGATTTTCAGGAAGATGCGGCGGCGAGCAGCGTCACCATCACCAACACCGCCACCGGGACACTGGACGGCGGCATCGACATCGAAACGCATACCAGAACCTTCGCGTTCGCCAATCATGGCACAATCACGCAGGACGCCGATGACGATCAGGCCGAAGCCGTTCAGATCGAGGTGGACGACTATTCCGACACGCCTGGCGAAGAGGACGAGATCGATGCTGAAAGCGCCAGCTTCGTTAATACCGGCACGATCACGGGAACCGTTGAACTGAACCTGGAAGCGACCACCGTCACGATCGACAACAGCGGTGAAATTGTTCGGGCTTTGACGCTGGATCCGGCTGCAACTCTGTTCGCCGAGGGATTTGGCGGGCTTGAGGTGGAGCAGGAAACCACCCTTGGCGCCGTAATGAATTTCACAAGCAGCGGCACCATCGAAACGGCGGATTATGCCGGCGTGGGCGTCTCGCTCTCGATAGAGGCGGGCGACATCGATAGCGGCATCGCTGGCACTGAAAATGCCATTGGCGCGATCACCGTTTCCAACAGCGGGACGATTTCCACGACCGGTGGACATTTCCTCACCCCTGGCACCTTTGTCGGCTTGCCGTCTAACCAGTTGCTGACCGAATTTGCCGTGGGCCTGACCGCGTTTGTCGATGCCGAGGGCACCGGCAGCGTTTCGATTGTCAACGAAGCTGGCGGCCTGATCAGCGCCCGTGGTTTCGCCCACCTGGGTCAGCCGACAGGCGCGCAACTGATCGCCGGGCAGACCGAGCCCCGGAGCGGCATCGCCGTGGCGGCGGGCGCGGATACTGTCACCCTCGTCAATCACGGCACCATATCAGGCGGTCCCGGCTTTTCGCTGGCGCTACCCAGCGGCGCCATCCTTGTGCCGATGACTGAAAATATTGCTGTTGAAGCATTCGAAGGGGTGATTGGCGGGGCCATCGATACATTCGGATCGGCGGATGACATCAACAACGGCGCTACCGGCGTGATCGAAGGCGGGATCGCCCTGCGCCAGGGCAACGATACGCTCAGCAACTATGGTTCGATCACCGGGGACATTTATTTCGGGACCGGAAACGACACCTTCGTCCAGGGCGTCAATGCGATCTTTACCGGCACCGCCTTTGGCGGTGAAGGCGAAGACCGCTTCCAGCTCGATATCACCGGCGGCACACTCAACAACGCCATCTATAACCAGTTTGTGAGCCAGCTCGACAGCTTCGAAATTCTGGGCGTGACCGGATCGGGCAATATCGACCTTTCCTCGGGCGACCCATTGCCCGTGGAAACCATCGAACTGGGCGGCGGTGATCCCGTCACGTTCGGCCCGGATTCCATCATCCAGACCCAGGGCGATACTGCCATCACCGGAACCGACGAGAACAATACGCTTGTGGTGCAGGGCACTGTCAACGGCAATGTCGATCTCGGCAATGGCTCGAACAGCTTCACGCTGGGCGGCACCGTCAACGGGAATATTGCCTTTGGTACCGGCAATGACGCGCTGGTGCTGCAACCGGGCGCAACACTTACCGGTACGGCCACGGGCGGGGATGGCTTTGATAGCCTGAGCGCGCCGCTCACCGGCACCTATGAAGAGCCTACCATTCTCGATCTGGGCCAGTTTGAGTCGTTCGAGGAGCTCAATGTATCGAGCGGCGGTGTTGGTGCGGTCAATGGCGACCTCGCCTTCGAAACGGTCAACGTCAACGATGGCTACCTGATCGGTCTCGCCGGTTCCACTATCAGCGGGGACGTGAATGTCGCCACCGGCGGCACGTTCGGCAGCGCCGGAACGGTCAACGGCGACATCGGCGTCGGGGGCACCCTGTCGCCAGGCTCCTCGCCGGGCACCATGACCGTCAACGGCAATGTCACGCTGACCAGCGGATCAACCAGCCTGTTCGAAATGACCCCGATGGTCAGTGATGCCCTGATCATCAACGGTTCACTGACGATCGAGGCCAACACCACACTCGACATCACCGGCGAACGCCCGCTGACGCCCGGCGTCACCTATAATCTCATCACCACGACCGATGGCATCACGGGAAGCTTCACCACCATCAACAAGGCGGAAACGGTACTCGGCTTCATCAGCCAGACCGCGACCGCCCTGCAGCTCCTTGGAACCTTCCAGTTGCATGATGGTGCGAGCGCTCAGGTGGAGGCGACCAACAGCTATCTCAACAGCCTCTTGATCAGCGGCGAGGCGACGGCGGGACTGCTGGCGGCGGTGCCTGAGCTGGTGGCAAGCGATGGCTTTGCGAACGAAGATGCCATGGTGACGCTGCATCCGGAGGCCTATGCGTCAGCCTCGCAGATTGGTGTTGAGAACGGTTTGGCTATCTCTTCGGCCCTGCGCTCGGCCGGCTGGGCGGGACGCAGCGATCAGGCCGGTCTCTTCACCTTCGGTCAGGGCTTCGGCAGTTGGCGGAACTTCAAGCCTGAAAGCGGCTCTGGCGCGTCCAAGGCTGATGTGCGCAGCTCGGGCTTCTTCGGGGGCATCGGGTACGGCAACGCGAATGTTTCCGTCTCGGCCTTTGTCGGCCGTGTGGACGCAGCGCAGTCGATCAGATCGATCGGTGCCCGCAACGACGCCGAAGGCACCTTCTTCGGCGCGAGCGCGGAGCTGGCCTTGGCGGGCTTCCGTCTCGGTGGTTCGGTCGTCCGTGACCACAGCTCGATTGATACCAGCCGCGTCCTGTACAACGGCGCGGAAGCGACCAGCCACTATCGACTGCGCGGCACGACGGCGGACATTCACGCCGGCTATGGCTTCGCGATCAGTGGCGGCTGGAAGATTGGCCCGGAGATCGGCGTGACCCATGTTTCGGTAAAGCGTGGTGACACCAGCGAGACAGGCGCGGGCGCGTTCAACCTCAATGTCGTGAAGGATCGCATCATCTATACCTTCCTGACCGCCGACCTTGCCCTGCAAATGAATGAAGGCGAGCTGCGCCCGTGGTTGTCGGCGGGTCTGCGTCAGCGGATCGACAATGACCGTGCACAGGCGACGGCCAGCCTGACCGGCGTGTCTACCAGCTTCACGGTGCCCGGCGTCCAGCGCGACCGCAGCTTCGGCAACATTGGGGCTGGCGTTGTCTGGGAGGTCTCGACCGGGCTCAACCTGTTCGCTCGCGGCAACAACGAGTTTGGCAGCGACAACAATGCACAGAGCCTCAATGCCGGACTACGCCTGAAATTATGAGGTCATCCGAATGCGGCGGGGGCGGAGCAAATCCGTTCCCCTCGTTTCGGCAGGCGAGCCGCTACAATCACCATTAGGCAAAACTATCCATCCTCCGGGAGATTCCCGGAAGATGTGAGCCTATCTACGCAGCACCCTTTGCTGCAATTTACACTGAGCAAAACGATGCTCTCGATTGTCGGTTCACTCTCCCAATAATCGTAAAATGGATCGGTACATTAAATGCCATCTGGATGAGACCCGGGTTCCAGCTACATACTGGCATGGCATCTAGGCCTTGAGAGACTTGAACCGCCAACATTGCCGCCCTTTACGGCGATAAATCGACTTGTCGAAAACCGCCGTTCATTCCCAGCGCGTAAGGCATGCCGATCGTGGAATGTCGGAAGTTGATGAGTCCAACTCCGAAAGGGGGGGGTGGGAGTTGACAAGCAACTGATCATTCTATATTTCTATATTTATCGAATCATTGGAGTGGAAGATGCAAGCCGACCGTGTGATCCGAGCCCTTTCCGCACTGGCACAGGAGCATCGCCTCGCCGCATTTCGTCTGTTGGTGCAGGCGGGGGAGCAAGGCGTTGCTGCTGGCGTGCTTGCGGAGAAGCTGGACGTGCCGCCTTCCTCGATGAGCTTCCATCTGGCCCAGCTCGCCAATGCAGGGCTGGTCACGCAGCGCCGCGAAAGCCGCTCGATTATCTATGCGGCCGACTATGCCGCGATGAACGGCTTGATGAGTTACCTCACCGAAAACTGCTGCGGCGGTGTGTCCTGCTCCGGCGACACCGCCTGCCTTCCTTCCCAGACGAGAAAGAGCGCCTGATGATACGCTTTCATGTGCATGTCGGCGTGACCGACATCGAAAAGTCCGTTGCCTTCTATTCAAGTCTCTTCGGTGCCGAGCCTTCCATAGTGAAGGCCGACTATGCCAAATGGATGCTCGACGATCCGCGCATCAACTTCGCCATCTCCATGCGCGAGGGTGCGGCCAAAGGCATAGAGCATGTCGGGTTGCAGGCCGAGGACAGGGCTGAACTCGAAGAAGTCTATGACCGACTGAAAGCCGCCGACCGTCCGGTGCTGGAGGAAGGTGCGACGACCTGCTGCTACGCGCAGTCAGAGAAGAGCTGGATCGCCGATCCCGATGGCGTAGTGTGGGAAGCCTTCCAGACCGAGAGCGAAAGCACGACCTATGGCGATAGCCCGGACCTCGATCAGCTTACGTCCGCAAACGCCGCGCCCGGCGCCTGCTGCGCACCGCAATTCGCCCCCGCCAAGATTTCCTGTTGTTGAGGCAACCAATGTCCGACCACCCGCTCAACGTGCTGTTCCTGTGCACGGGTAATTCAGCGCGCTCGATCCTGGGCGAAGCTATTTTGAACCATGACAGGGCTGGCCGCTTCAGGGCTTACAGTGCGGGGAGCAATCCCACCGGCACCGTCAATCCCTGGGCGATCCATACGCTTAAGACGCTGGGTTATCCAGCAGAAGGCTATTCCTCCAAGAGCTGGAGCGCGTTTGCCGATGGGCCGGAGTTCGATCTGATCTTCACCGTCTGTGACAGCGCGGCGGCTGAAACCTGCCCGGTCTGGCCGGGACATCCGACATCGGCGCATTGGGGCATTCCTGATCCGGCTGCGGTCGAAGGCAGCGATACCGAAAAGGCAGCAGCCTTTCTCGATGCCTTCCGCATGCTCAAGCGGCGCATCGACCTGATGCTGGCACTCCCGATTGCCAGCCTCGAGCAGATCGCCCTGCGCGAGAAGCTGCAAGCCATCGGGGACGAGGCCAACAAGCAATGACCGCTACCACTGTGGGCATAGATGCCAGCGCGGCGGGTCTGGGTCTGTTCGAAAAATGGCTCTCGATATGGGTCGGTGCGGCGATCCTCGTGGGGATAACGCTTGGCAATCTGGCTCCCGGCATCTTTTCCGCGCTGGCGTCCATCGAATATGCTTCGGTCAATCTCGTCGTCGCGGTGCTGATCTGGGCGATGATCTTTCCGATGATGATCGCGGTCGATTTTGGCGCGGTGCGGCGCGTCCGCGACAGGCCAAAGGGCCTCATCATAACGTTGGTGGTCAACTGGCTGATCAAGCCTTTCACCATGGCGGCACTTGGCCTGCTGTTCTTTGAGGTGGTATTCGCCGACCTCATCGCACCGGCCGATGCGCAGCAATATATCGCCGGGCTGATCCTGCTGGGCGCCGCGCCCTGCACGGCGATGGTGTTCGTCTGGTCGCAGCTGACCAAGGGCGATCCGGCCTACACGTTAGTGCAGGTGGCGGCGAATGATCTCATCATGATTGTTGCCTTCGCACCGATCGTCGCGCTGCTTCTGGGCGTGACCGATATCGCCGTGCCGTGGGAAACGCTGCTGCTGTCGGTTGTGCTCTATGTCGTCGTGCCGCTCGCTGCTGGGGCTTTCGTTCGCCACCGGCTGCTCACGAGCCACGGCGGCGATGAAGCGGCTGTGTCGAACTTCACGGGCCGCATGAAACCGCTTTCCATCATTGGTCTGCTGCTGACGGTCCTGCTATTGTTCGGCTTCCAGGCCGAGACCATCGTTGCGCGTCCCTTGCTGATCGTGCTGATCGCGGTGCCGATCATTGTCCAGAGCTACAGCATTTTCTTTATCGCCTATGGCTGGGCCAAGACATGGAAGGTCCCCCATGCGGTCGCCGCACCTTGCGCGCTCATCGGCACCTCAAATTTCTTCGAACTCGCCGTGGCCGTCGCTATCGGTCTGTTCGGGCTGGGCAGCGGCGCTGCGCTGGCAACAGTTGTTGGTGTTCTGGTCGAGGTGCCGGTCATGCTGTCGCTTGTGGCAATCGCGAACAGAACACGAGGCCGATTCTCAAGCTCGTAGAGAGGAAACGGCCCAACTGCGTTCGCCAACGATCCGGAACGGCAGGTTATACGAAAGATTTCTCGGTGAGCAGCCGTTCTCTTTATACTATGCCGCAGCTTCGCGCCTCATACCTGCCGGGCCAGTCGCCATGCTATCCCCGCCAGTTCCGGGAACATCTTGGCGCGCTCGGCAGCATGAGCGGAGGATGCGGTTCCCCGGACAAAACGGCCCTTGATGCCGTGAAAGATCGCGGCAAGCCGGAAGAAATTGAACGCCGTGTAGAAGGAATAGTTCGAAATTGAAGCGCGCCCGGTGCGCGCGCAATAAGCGTCGACATATTCCTCTTCCGACGGAATATTGAGGGCGCGCAGGTCAGCACCCGCCAGCCCTGCCACGATATGCGGAGGCATATCATACATCATCGCGTTATAGGCAAAGTCGGCAAGGGGGTGGCCGAGGGTTGAGAGCTCCCAGTCGAGCACCGCGAGGACGCGCGGCTCGGTTGGGTGGAAAATCATGTTGTCGATCCGGCAGTCACCATGGACGATCGCGGTTTCCTCACCTGGCGGTATGTTGGCGGGAAGCCATTCGATCAGCTGGTCCATATTGGGGTCGCGGCCGGCAAGCTCGTCATTGAGATATTGCTTCGACCATCGGTTGATCTGGCGCGCAAAATAGTTGCCGGGCTTGCCATAGTCGCCAAGGCCCACGCTCTCATAATCGACATTATGAAGCGCCGCGATTGTCGCGTTCATGGCATCGAAATAGGCGGGACGATCTTCATGCGAAACCTCCGGGAGCGTCGCGTCCCAGAATATGCGGCCCTCGACCATGTCCATGATGTAGAACCAGGTTCCGATCACATCTTCATCGGTGCACAATGCGTGGACATGCGCCACGGGGAAGCCGGCTTTCTCAAGGCCGATCAGGACTTTTGCTTCACGTTCAACCGCATGCGCGCCTTTCAGCAACGGACCGGGTGGCTTGCGGCGCAGCACATAGGTCTTTCCCGGCGTCGCCAGCATGTATGTTGGATTCGACTGACCGCCCCTGAACTGCTCTATCGTCATCGGCCCGGCGAAGCCGGACACATGGACCTCCATCCAGCGGGCGAGCGCCGCTTCGTCGAAACGGTAGCCCTCCCGCACGGGAGTGGTGCCTATATTGGAATCCGCTTCAGCGCCGCTCATGCCGGTGCGAGCTCCTGTGCCTGTTTATGATTACGCTTGATCTTCTTAGCCAGCGACCATTTGTGGACCTCGGTCGGGCCATCGTAAATGCGGAAGGCACGGATCTCGCGAAAGATCTGCTCGACCACAGTGTCGCCGGAAACGCCGGTGCCTCCCATGACCTGCACGCAACGATCGGCAACCCGCATCAGCGCCTCGGAGACCGCAACCTTGGTCATCGAGCTTTCTATGGTGCCCAGCGAACCGGTGTCCAGCACATCGGCGCACCAGTCTATCATCAGTTCGGCTTGTTTCAGGTCGATCATATTTTCGGCCAGCATGAAACCCACCCCTTCATGATCGACCAGCGGCTTCCCGAACGCATGACGGCGGCACGCATAATCGCTGGCAATCTCCTGCGCGCGCGTCGCGGCCCCATGCCAGCGCATGCAGTGCGACAGGCGGGCCGGACTGAGGCGCACTTGCGCATATTTAAAACCTTCCCCGCTCTTTCCGAGCATCTGGTCGGCAGGCACGCGCAGATTATCGATCGTGATGACAGCGTGACCGCCAGGCAAAGAGCTATCGATCGTATCGAGTATGCGATCCACCCTGATCGCCGGATCGGGCAGGTCGACAAGGAACATGCAAGCGCCATCCTCCGACTTTGCCATGACGATTCCTACCTGCGCGCCCACTGCCCCGGTGATGAATGCCTTTCGACCGTTGATCAGCCAATGATTTCCGTCCGGCCTGCAGGTCGTCGTCATCATTGACGGATCGGAGCCGGCGCCGTTCTCGGCAGCGGGCTCCGTCATGAAGAATGCGGACCGCGCCTCGCCGGACACAAGTTTTTCAAGGAATCGGGTCTTTTGCTCTGGCGAGCCAACCTTGCCGAGCAGGTACATATTGCCCTCGTCAGGCGCCGCCGTGTTGCACGCCAGAGGCCCCAGCGGCGACAAGCCCGACTTCTTGAGCACCGTAGCGGTTTCGCGCTGGGTCAGATGAGAACCATCGGCGAGAACATGCGGCGTAAGTACACCTGCGGCACGCGCTTTCCCGCGCAGTTCGTGCACGATCTCCTCGCTCGGCCCATGCCCATATACTTCAATGCGCGGGTCCTTTTCGTAAGGGACCACCACATCGCGCACAAAAGCTTCAACGTTCGCGGCAATCGCCTCTGCCCGTTCGCTCATTTCGTTCTCTCCCTGTGGAAGGTTGATCAATTCCTGTGGGCGCCCAACAGATCGTCATTATGTTCACCTAGCGCTGGCGCGGATCTCCGAATGGATGATCTAAATCGATCAAATTGTATTGGCTGGATGATGTCGAACGAAGTGCTATTTCCTGATCGACGAAACAGATTACGCGCGGCGAAGTGCGGATCGCGCAGGACATCGGCCGCACTATTGACCTGCGACCACGGGATATGATGACGGTCAAGGATGACGCTCCATTCATCCAGTGTCTTGTCGGAGATTTTCATGGTAATCCGATTCTTCAATTCGGGTGCCCGCGCGATCTGGTCAGACCATGACAGGTCGCTAAACTCTGCCATACCAAGCACATCGCACAAGGATCGCCAGAAATGCTTCTCATGTACGAGGCTGATCGTCAGCATCCGGCCATCCGCGCATGGGAAACACCCGTAAGCCGGGCCATCCGCAATCCGTAAGGGCTCCTCGCCTTCGCCAGCGAGAACAAAATCGGGAATCATCCACGAGACCAGCCCGTCGGCGATGGCGATATCGAGGGTGGAACTCTCACCCGTACGCTCGCGGTCAAGGAGCGCCGTCACGACTGCAAGCGCTGCATACATGCCGCCACACAGGTCGCCATAGGGGAGAGCGGGAGCAGCGCCGCCGGGTGCAAGATGGCCGGCCACCGCCTGATAGGAAATGTCATGCGCGGGCCGGTCGCGATAGGGGCCTGTCTGCCCGAACCCGGTTATGGAGGCGTAGATCAACCGGGGGTAGATTGCGCGAAGATCGGCCGCTCCAAGGCCCAACGCCGCCAGCTTGCCCGGCCGAAACCCTTCCAGGACGACATCCGCCCCTTCGACCAGCGTCTTGAACTGGGCCTTGCCGCCCGCACTCTTCAAATCGAGGCACACGCTGCGCTTGTTGCGGGCGAGCGCGCGGAAGAATGTCGGATATGCACGGGCAGGATCGCCATGCTCGGGACGCTCGACAAGGATAACATCCGCTCCAAGGTCCGCGAGCAACAGCGTCGCAAAGGGGCCGGGATATTGTTCGGCCAATGAGAGGATGCGAATTCCCGCGAGCGGCCCGTCGGTCATGGCGCGTCAACGCCCCGCCATGCGGGCTCCGCCATCCAGGTCGATCGTGGTTGCATTGAAATACGAGTTTTCGATAATTTCGCGGACCAGCCGTCCATATTCGGCCGGCTGTCCCATGCGGTTCGGGAACAGGATCGCGTTATCGATCAGCGATTGTGAAACTTTGTCGGGGAGTCCGGCAATCATGGCTGTATCGAAAAGACCGGGCGAGATCGTCACCACCCGGATACCCCATCGGCCGAGATCCCGCGCAACCGGCAAGGTCAGGCCAATAACCCCCGCCTTGCTTGCGCTGTATGCGGCCTGACCTATTTGTCCCTGGGAGGCAGCACCCGATGCCGTATTGATGATCACACCCCGCTCGCCAGTTTCAGTATCCGGATCGTTCTCCGACATGGCGAGAGCCGCGAACTTGATCACGTTGAACGTGCCGGTCAGATTGATGGCAATGACCTTGTCCCACGTTGCCAGCGGAAATACTTCACCGCGGGAAATGGTCTTGGCTGAATCCCCAACGCCCGCACAATTGATCGCGGCATGGATCGCGCCAAACTGGCCACGTACGGATGCTATGGCGTCAGCGACATTTTGCTCGGATGAGACATCCACGACCTCGGTGACAATTGCTTCGCCAAGTTCCCCCCGCAGCCTTGTCAAGCCAGCTTCATCATAGTCGAAAGCTCCGACCGATGCGCCTGCTCCAACCAAAGCCTGGCAAGTAGCGCGCCCCAGACCCGAGGCCGCTCCCGTGACAACCGCCACCTTGTTTTTCAGCTGCATAATATCCTCTGCCAACTCAAATCGCGTCGCGACTACACCCCATAAACATAAAAATGACCTATAAGTCAAATAATATGCAATCTACGTACAAAAAGGAACTCAGAAATGGAGAGCATGAGCTGCTGGAGCGCTATGGCGCGGATGGTTCGACACCAACGCCGCGCTGCCATGTGGCAAGTTTTCAGGCGGGATTTCGGGCACCGATGGCTATTGGAGGGGTCATGGAATGCTCCGTTCTTGAAGCTACCAAACGACTACTCTTTTCCCCAAAACACATCCCGTCAGGACGGCGTTGCCATCCCATAAATGAGGATGTCGGTAATGGCGTCCGCTACTTCGGCCGGAGACAGGTTGCCTTCGGGGGAAAACCAGTTGGGCACGAGCTGCACAGCACCGAAAAAAGTGAACAGTGCCATTTTCGGATCCACCGCGGACAGGCTGCCATCCTTGGCACCCTCCTGCATGAAATCACTATAGGCGCGCTCTATCTCACTGCGCATCTCGATGATGACTTTTCGGTCCTCCGGCTTCAAAGCACTAATCTCGGCGATGACGCCGTAGCCGCCCAGTTCCTCACCGACCTCGCGAATATAATTTCCTGTGGCGAGCTTGATTTTCTCCAGCCCGTTTTCGCCCTTTTCCCGGGCTTCAGCGATGACCCGGCGGGCGATTTCAAGAGCCATCTGATGGAACGAGAACAGGATGTCCTGCTTGTCGGTCACATAGTTGTACAAGGTCCCTTTCGACACGCCCAGTGTCGAGGCAACCTCATCGAGTGAGGTGTTGTGATATCCATTGCGGCTGAACAGTCGGCCTGCTTCTCGCAGCACCGCTTCTCGCTTGAGGCGATGAACCTCCTGATTGGTCTGGATCGTGTTTTCCCAGCGTGCCATGCTTCATTCACCCTTGCCAGGCCGGCGCGCGCGCCCTGCCGTCGGTTTGTGGGTCTTGGCCATTCCGTACATCAGGAGATGGACGACGCGGTTTGCAATCTCTTCGCCGGAAAGCCGTCCTTTGGGCGAATACCAGTTCGGTATCGTCTGCAAGGCACCCATGAAGGTGAAGACCATCATCTTGGGATTGCATGGGCGCAGGCTGCCATCACGCTGGCCGATATCAACCAGCTCAATGAACCGCTTGTCGAATGCCGAGCGCCCGCTGATGACGCGTGCACGATCCTCTGATTTGAGGGCACCTACTTCCGCGATCGCGCAATAGCCGCCGAGGTCGTCAATCAGGCCGCCAATATATCGCTGCATCGCGGCGGCCAGTTTCGCGGCACCCGACCCTTCCTGCGCAAACCCTTCATCAAGAGCCTGTTCGCCTATTTCGAGGGCGCTCCGATGAAACTCGAAAAGGATCTCCTGCTTATCCTTCACATAATTGTAGAGCGTGCCTTTCGACACGTTAAGCCGCTCGGCCACCTCGGCCAGGGACGTGTTGTGGAACCCTTTCTGGCTAAAGATCGCGCTTGCCTCGCGCAAAACGGCATTGCGCTTGAGACGATAAATTTCGTCCTTCGTCTGCAGCGCATTATCCCAACGGGCCATCTGAAAAAACCTTCTTTCGGAGTCAAGGAACTGACCCCGCGTCAAAATCAATGACCTGACCTCCTACATTCACTCGTGATTCCGTTCAACGCCTTAATGGCACTTTTCGTCGCCTGCCGGGTTGAACCTCTCAGATTTGACGGTTTTCGTTCTGCCAGTACGGGTCGCGCACGGCGCGTCTTAGGGTTTTGCCTACGGGGCTGCGCGGCATTTCCGCTAAAATTTCAATCACTTTTGGTGCCTTGACGCTGCCGAGCCGATCCTTGCAGAGCCGTATAAGCTCGTCCTTGTCGAGTTCATGACCCTTCTTTAGCTCCACAGCCGCGAGGACCATTTCGCCCCATTTTTCATGAGGTACGCCAACGACGGCGCAATCCTGAATGGCCTGATGCGACAGGATCACCTGTTCGACTTCGCCGGGATATATGTTGAAACCGCCGCTGATGATCATGTCGTTCTTTCTGTCGACGATATACACATAGCCGTCTTCGTCGATTTCCGCGACATCGCCCGTATGATGCCAGCCAAAGGCCTTGGAGTTGGCGGTCTTCTCCGGGTCGCGGAAATATTCGCGCATGACCGAAGTACTGCGGACCACCATCTCCCCTCTTGTCCCGGCGGGCAGGATATTGCCGTCGTCATCCATCACGGCGATCCGCGACAGCGGGGCCGCACGCCCCGCCGACGCAAGGCGGCGATGAAGCGACGGGTCAGCGGCGGCTTCGGTCACCTCTTCGCGGTGCATGAACGTGTTCATGATCAGCGTCTCGGTAGATCCGAATCCCTGGCAAAGGATCGGTCCAAATTTGGCAATCGCTTCTTTCAGTTTCTCGACGCTCATCGGCGCAGTCCCGAAAACCATATATTCCAGCGACGAGAGGTCATATTTCTCGATATCCGGATGGGCGAGCAGCATGTAGATCAGCGTCGGCGGCAGAAAAATGAGCGAGCCTCGATAGCGCTCGATGGTGCTGAGGATGGTGTCCGGATCGGGCGAAGGGCAGATGACGTTGGTGCCACCCATCCCGACCATGCCCCAATGGAAGATGTTCGCTGCATGACTGAGCGGTGCCACCACGATATGCACAGGCGGCTTTTTGAACGGGAAAATGGCATAGAAATTGGCGATATTGTTTTCCCATCCGAAATTCGTATGAACCGCGCCCTTGATCCCTCCGCCAGACGTTCCGCCGGTAGGCCCGACATAGATCACATCGTCGAGGCCGCGTTGGGGAAGGTCGATCTTGTCGGGAAAGCGATCGGACCACTCGACCAGCGAAGGATTTCCGCCGCTGGGCTGATCGATTGCAATCTTGTGCTGAACCATCGCGAACCCGTCTCCGCGGCTGTCCAGATATTCCTGCATCGAACTGTGGTAAAACAGCCATTCTACTTCGAACTTGCGGAACTGCGCCTCGGTGTCCGAGGCCGAGTTGCGATAGTTGGCGGGAACATAAACGCAGCCCGCGCGCAGGATCCCATACTGACATGCGAGAACGAACGGGTGGTTTGGGGAGAGAATGGACACATGCGTTCCGACCTCGACACCCTCTGAGAGCAGCGCATTGGCGATCGCGCGCGCCCTCTCGTCGATCTGACGATAAGTAAGCGAGAGGCTGCCATCGGTGATGGCGACCCGATCCGCGAAATGTTCCAGTGCGTGATCCAAAAATTCGATGGCCAGCATACCGTCTCCTGTCAGCAGCGCGATTGAACGCTTTCGTTATCTATTCTGCAGCGTTGCAGATACCCTCAACTGAATACGCGATTCGTAAATATAAAATCAATAGCCATTGTATTGGACCAAAAGTCAAATTATTAGGAACATGTTACAAAAGTGGAGAGGTGCCGGTGATTCGAATGGGAAACAGCGTAACTGCACAGACGTTGCGGGATCGGTTAAGCGTGCCGATCATCGTGTCTCCGATGTTCCTCGTATCAGGCGTGGATCTCGTAGTTGCCTCCTGCAAGGCTGGCGTGATCGGGTCGCTGCCGGCCCTAAACGCGCGCACCAGCGCTATCTTTGACGAATGGCTCGGCCAGGTCGAAGCGGGGCTGCACGACACGCCCCATGCCGCGCCCTATGCGGTCAATCTGATAGTCCATTCCACAAACGAGCGGCTCGATGCGGACCTCGATCTGTGCGTGGCGCATCAGGTGCCGATTATCGTCGCCTCAGTAGGGAGTCCGCGCAATGTGATTGATAAGGTCCATTCCTATGGTGGCCTGGTGATTTGTGATGCTGGCAGTATCCGACACGCCCGCCGGGCTGCCGAGATGGGGGTAGATGGACTGATCCTGCTTTGTGCCGGCGCGGGTGGAAATACCGGATGGCTCAACCCTTTCGCATTTGTGGCAGAGGTCCGCAAATTCTACGATGGCCCGATTATCGTCGCAGGTGCCATTTCGGATGGACGACAACTCCACGCGCTTGAAATCATCGGAGCGGACATGGCCATCGTAGGGACGTCATTCATCGCAGCGCGCGAAAGCTTGGCTAATGATGACTATCGCGAGATGCTCATACGAAGCAATGCCGACGATATTCTGCTGACGACCGAAGTGACCGGAATCCCCTGCAACATGCTGCGCGAAAGCCTGGAACGGTCCGGTTTCGTGGCGCATGGAGAGGGCAAGGGATTCAACTCTGGCAAGGAACTCGAAACCCTTCGGGCATGGAAGGACATCTGGTCCGCTGGACACGGAACCGGGGCAATCGAAAAAGTCGAAAGCGTCGATGACATCGTTCGCAGGTTTGTGAAGGAGTATCAGGCCTCCCATGCCAACACCCCAGCTTCGTCACCCTCTCTTTCCGAACCGACCTCGGCATGACAGGCTGCTGGGATTTCAGCATGTCTTCCTACACATAGAAGCTCGTGAGCGCACAGTTTATACGCCCATCAGAAGTTGGAATTATTGATCCATATGCAGCTTCAGTTTCCAGCCCGACCAGCCCCGATCGGACAGACCAAGTTACTGACCTGGCTTTGTAGCAATTCATCCGAGCCGGCTGGCGGCAGAGATAGTTCGCATTACAGATTGCTCTGACAAAGCTCCCTTGTCACATCAGACTGTCCATAGGTTTAATGGGTTGCAGCACGATATCGGCAATTGCCGCTGCTCCAACCTTGAATGCCACTTGGTATTCTGGATCATCAACCATGTTCTTGAATGCGGATCGGTGCGGATACTGAACCAGAACAACGGCATCCCATTCCTGTGATTGCCCTGTCGTCAGCACCGGCAGACCATCGCCGCCGAACAGGATTTTCGCACCAAATCGAGCCAGAAGTGGCTTCGCCATTTGTAGGTATTCCAAATATTTCTCACGCCCCCCTTCAGGCTCGAACCTGATGAGATTCAACATTACAACCGCTGAATCGTCGTCTCCGGTCAGGAAGGCGTCGAACGCGACAGGTGAAAATGCAACCATTTAGCGTTCCTTTGACACGGCACCAAAAATGAGTGCACCCTTAAATTGGTAACGTACCAATGTTACAGAAAAGCCCGAATGCACCTCAAGACCAATCAAAACACGCACTCTTCGGAGACGAGGCGCGGGTCGAGTGCCTGGCATTTCATTGGAGGCGACATGCATCACAGCAACTCGAAGAGACCAGCCGCTCCCATGCCACCGCCGATGCACATCGTGACGACGACATGTCTTGCGCCGCGCCTTTTCCCTTCGATTAGCGCATGGCCAACCATGCGCGCGCCAGACATGCCATAAGGATGACCGATGGAGATCGCCCCACCGCTGACGTTGAGCAGCTCATCGGGAATACCGAGCCGGTCGCGGCAATAGAGAACCTGCACAGCGAACGCCTCGTTGAGTTCCCACAGGCCGATGTCGTCGACGCCAAGGCCGAATCGCTCCAGTAGCTTAGGCACAGCAAAGACTGGTCCGATGCCCATCTCGTCAGGCTCCGTCCCCGCCACCGCCATGCCGACATAGCGACCGAGCGGGGCGAGTCCGCGCTTTGCAGCGAGCTCTGCCTCCATGACGATGCAAGCGGATGCGCCATCGGAAAGCTGGGAAGCGTTGCCGGCGGTGATTACGCCGCCCTCCACGACCGGTTTGAGTGATGCAAGACCTTCCGCATTCGTATCGGGACGGTTGCCCTCATCTTTCGCAAGCGTCACCTCCCTCATGGAGGCGACCCCAGTCGCCTTGTCGGTGACGGTCATCGTCGCGGTTACCGGGACGATCTCGTCATCGAAGGCTCCGGCCGCCTGTGCCGCCGCAGTGCGTTTCTGTGACTGCAAGCTATAGGCATCCTGCCGCTCACGCGAGATGCCGTAATGGGCGGCGACGACTTCGGCCGTCTGCAGCATCGGCATATAGATGTCTGGCACCATAGCGACCAGCTCGGGATCCGAATCCGCGCGCAAATCCTTGGTCTGGACGAGCGAGATGGATTCGACACCGCCAGCCAGCACGACATCCATGCGGTCCACGATGACCTGTTTGGCGGCGGTCGCAATTGCCATCAATCCCGACGCGCACTGCCGGTCCATGGTCATGCCAGCGACAGTGACGGGAAGCCCGGCGCGGAGAGCGGCGGTGCGCCCGATCGTGTGCTGCGAGCCCTGCGGCAACGCCGAGCCGAAAACGACATCGTCGATCTCCGCCGCATCGACGCCCGAACGCTCTACTGCTGCGCGGATTGCATGCGCGGCCAACGTCGGCGCCGGGGTGGCATTGAACGCGCCGCGATAAGCGCGACCGATGGGCGTGCGGGCGGTGGAAACGATGACGGCTTCGCGCATGTTAAACTCCTGACATGGGCCTTCGAGAGGGGGAGAAGGTCGCGGCGGTCATGCGGCCCGACCGAGCGCGGTGAACCGGGCAAGGTGATGGTCTTCGTCGCCCAGTTGATGGCCAATCATCGTCAGCCGCTTGGCATAATGTGAAAGCGGCAGCTCCCAGGTCATACCGATACCGCCATGGAGCTGGATCGCCTCCTCGGCCACAATGGTGCCGACGCGCCCGATCGTATATTTCGCGGCGGAAACGGCACGTTCGCGCGTGACCCGGTCGGCACCAAGCGCATCGGCCGCATTGATCGCAGCGGAGCGCGCCTGCTCTATTTCCAGTGCGACCGTCGCCATACGGTGCTGAAGCGCCTGGAACTTGCCGATCGGCACGCCAAACTGTTTCCGGGTACGAAGATAGTCGAGTGTATCGCGCTTCAGCACCTCCATCACGCCAACCGCCTCCCAGGCGAGCGCAACGATGCCGGCGGCAACTGCTTCCTCAACCAGCGGGAAGCCATCCTCCGCGACCAGCTTCCCCTGGGTGGCAGACAACGTCACTTCGCCGCCTCGACCGCCGTCGATCATCGGATAGCCGCGGATAGCGAGGCTGCTCGCCTGCGCATCGACCAGGAAAAGGCCGATACCGGACTCGTCCCCAGGCTCGCCCGCGATTCGCGCAGAGACCAGAATGTGATCCGCCGCTTCAACTTGCGGAACAACCGCCTTTACGCCCGTCAGCGTCCAGCCACCGCCTTCGGGCATCGCCAGCGTTGCGACCTCTGCAAGGTCGTATCGGCCCTGAGGTTCTTCATGAGCGAATGCGAGAATACTCCCTCCCCCGATCACCTCGCCCAGTATTGCCTCCTGTCCGCCGGCCTGCTCGAGCGCGCGCCCGGCCATGAGCGTGCCGAGGAACGGCTCGACCACGATCGCCCCGCCCAATTGTTCAAACACGGCGGCGATATCAAAGCCGCCTCCACCGAATCCGCCTACTTCTTCACCGAAAAGGGCGCCGACCACGCCCATCTCGGCGAGTCCTGCCCATTGTTCGATGGACCAACCCTTCTCTGATCCGCTGATCCCGTGACGGACATCGATCGGGTATCGTTGTTGCAGGAAGCGGCCGAGAGTGTCGCCCAGCATTTGCCGGTCTTCGTTATGATTGAAATCCATCGTCAGAGCTCCAGCAGTGCCTTGGTGATGATCTCGCGCTGGACCTCGTTCGAGCCGCCGAAGATCGAAAGCTTGCGATTGTTGAAATAATCGACCGCGACCGGCGCGGCATAATCGGGTCCGACAGGCTCGCCGTTGAAGCCCTCATCCAGCGCTTCCGTCACTAAGGGTTGAGCGTAGGAGCCGAGTGCTCGTCGGGCAAGGCTGGTGATCTCCTGCATAATCTCCGTGCCCCGGATCTTGAGCATCGCACCCAACTCAAGCGGAGTGGCGCTGCCGCCCGATCCCGCCAGCACGCGCAAATTGGTGGTCTTCATATTCTCGAGATCGATCTCAAGCTTTGCGAGACGCGCCGCGAACAGCGGGTCTTCGGCCAGCGGCCGGCCGCCCTTGCGCTGCGTTTCGGCTATCTGCTTCAGATGGTCAAAGGCGGCCATCGATGCACCGACCCCTGCGATGTTGGTGCGTTCGTAGGTCAGCAGATATTTCGCGTAGGTCCAGCCTTTGTTCTCTTCGCCTACGAGATTTTCCACCGGTACACGCACGTCGGTGAAGAACACTTCGTTCACCTCATGCTCACCCTCGAGCAGGATGATCGGGCGTACTTCCACACCCGGCGTCTTCATGTCGATCAGCAGGAAGGAGATGCCCTCCTGCTTCTTGCCTTCCGTTGAAGTGCGGACAAGACAGAAGATCATGTTCGCATGCTGGCCGAGCGTGGTCCACGTCTTCTGCCCATTGACGACATAATGGTCGCCATCTCTCACCGCCGCGCATTTGAGGCTGGCAAGATCGGAACCCGCGCCCGGTTCTGAATAGCCCTGACACCACCAGTCGCTGCCATCGAGAATACGGGGAAGCCAGTGCTCCTTTTGCGCCTCTGAGCCATATTTGATTAACACGGGTCCAAGCATCGACACGCCGAACGGGATGATCCGGGGCGCATGCGCCAGCGCAGCCTCGACCTCGAAGATGTAGGCTTGCGCCACGCTCCAGCCGGGGCCGCCATATTGGGTGGGCCAATGATTGGCGAGCCAGCCGCGTGCGTTGAGGATGGCATGCCACTCCTCATGATCCGCCTTGGTCATGCGTTTTCCCGTCCGCGCCTTCGCGGCGATGCGGCCCGGCAGTTTCTCGCGGAGGAACGCGCGCACCTCTTCGCGAAATGCCTCCTCTTCGGGAGTGAAACGGAGATCCATCAGACAGGCCTTTCAGGGTTGCCGCGCCAGCTTGACGGCAGGAAATGGAACCGCGAGTGATCGGAACGGGCCATGATCAGCGATCCAGCGGCCGACCGTCGGCTGCACGCGCGACGAGCAGGGGCGAAAGGGTGAAGTCGGAACCCAGCCGGTCCCTGAAACGTGTCAGCGCATCGACGACGATATTCAGCCCTGTCCGGTCGGCCCAGAACATGGGCCCGCCCGTATGGCGTGGCCAACCATAGCCTTGAGTCCAGACCACATCGATGTCGGACGCGCGCTGGGCGATCCCTTCCTCCAGAATCTTCGCGCCCTCGTTGACCATGACATATAGCGTGCGGGTCACAATCTCCTCGTCGCTGATATCGCGCGGCGCGATACCGGCCCTGGCGCGGAACTCCTCAATGATCGCTTGCGCGACCGGAGACGGGGCAGGGCGGCGCGTCTCGTCATAGTCATAGAAGCCTGCGCCGGTCTTCTGCCCCCAGCGACCCGCCGCGTTGAGCGCGTCGCGCACGCTCTCTATCCGGCCGGGATCGCGGTGCCAGCCGATGTCGACCCCTGCAAGGTCGATCATCTGCAGTGGCCCCATCGGCATGCCAAAGGCGGTGGAGACGCGATCGACCTGTTCGGGCGTTGCGCCTTCGACCAGCATGTCGATCGCGCCTCTCAGCCGAGGTTCCAGCATGCGGTTGCCGATGAAGCCGAAGCAGACGCCCGAAACGACCGGCACCTTGCCGATTTTGCGGGCGAGGTTCATGCCGGTCGCCAGCGCATCGGGCGCGGTTTTTGCGCCGCGCACAACCTCGACCAGCTTCATGATGTTGGCGGGCGAGAAGAAGTGCAGACCCAGCACGTCCTGCGGCCGCTTGGTTACCGATGCGATCTCGTCGATCGAGAGGTAGGAGGTGTTGGAAGCGAGCATCGCGCCGGCCTTGGCGATCGCATCGAGACGGACGAAGATATCCTTCTTCACCTCCATATTTTCATAGACCGCCTCGATGATGAGGTCGCACTCGGCGAGAGCATCGAAATCGAGCGCAGGGGTAAGCAGGCCCATTGCGGTCTCGACCTGCCCAGCGGTCAGGCGACCCCTGGCGGCGGAAGCCTCGTAATTCTTGCGCATCACGCCGGTCCCCCGGTCGAGCGCTTCCTGTGTCATTTCGACAATGGTGACGGGAATGCCGGCCGACAGGAAGTTCATCGAGATGCCGCCGCCCATCGTGCCCGCGCCTATCACGCCGACCCGGCCGATCGAGCGCAGCGCAATGTCCTTGGGCAGGCCGTCGATTCTGGCGGCCGCGCGTTCGGCAAAAAACATGTGGCGTAACGCCTTCGACTGCTCGCCTGCGACGAGCTCGGCAAAGAGCGCCTGTTCCTTCTTCTGGCCCTCGTCCAGCGGCAGCTCGATTGCCGCCCTGACAGCCTCGATACAGGCCTTGGGGGCATCGAGACCCTTGATCTTGCGAGCATTGGCAGCCGTGAAACGCTCGAACAGCGCAGGATCGCCTGATACGGCGAGGTTACCGGTTCGGCGCGGCGAACCAACGCTGCGCGCGAAGTCGATGGCCTGGGCCGCGAGATCAGCCTCCTCGACCAGCTTGTCGACCAGCCCGATCTGCGCGGCCTTGGCGGCAGGGATTGGAGCGCCTGAAACGATCATGTCCAGAGCTGCCTCGGCACCGATCAGACGGGGCAGGCGCTGGGTGCCGCCAGCACCGGGGAGAATGCCAAGCGAAACCTCGGGCAGACCAAGCTTCGCCTTGGACGTGGCGACGCGGTAATGGCAGCCGAGCGCGACTTCGAGTCCGCCGCCGAGAGCCATACCGTGAATCGCGGCGACCACCGGTTTTGTGCTTGCCTCAATTGCGTCGACGACATCGGGTAGCCATGGATCGATTTGCGGCTGACCGAATTCGGTGATGTCGGCGCCACCCGAAAAGAGCTTTCCACCACCCCGGATCACAATCGCTTTCACGCCGTCATCCACTTGCGCGTCGGCAATCGCCTTGGTCAACCCCTGCCGCACGGTCGCACCCAGCGCGTTGACAGGCGGGTTGGCGATGACGATTTCGAGAATGTCGTCGTGGAGATGCGTCTCGATCATGGGAATCCTTCCGGTTAGAAGCTCGACTCGCCCAACGCGCGCGGCTTGGCGACAGGAAGAGAACTGGAAAGGCCGCCATCGACGACCAATGTGTGGCCGTTGACATAGCTGGCCTCATCGGACGCGAGGAACGCGATGACGGCGGCTATCTCCGTCGGTTCGCCACCGCGTCGCAGTGGGTTAAGCTGGCCGATCGAGTCCTGCCGTCCCTTGGCGCGAGCGGCGTCGTACACACTCTGGGTCATGCCTGTCTCGATCAGGCCGGGGCCAACCGCGTTGACCCGTATTCCGGTTCCGGTCAGTTGCTGCGCGGAGGTCTGGACGAGGTTGACGATGCCTGCCTTGGATGCGGAATAGGCCGGGCCGCCGGCACCCGCGCGCAGTCCAGCCACGGACGCCGTGCAGATGATCGCACCGGGTCGGCCAGCATCGAGCATCGCTTTCGATCCGTGCTTGATCGCCAGGAACGGGCCAATCAGGTTGACGCGCAGTAGCGCCGCCCAATCGTCGGCACTCTGCTCGAACAGGCCGGCCATGCCACCGCTAATGCCTGCATTGGCGCAGACGATGTCGATGGCTCCGTGCCGCGCGACCGCAGTGGCGATCATCGCGGCGACGTCCTGCTCGCTGCCCGCGTCACCGCGCATTACGCCGATCATATCATGCCCTGCGGCGGTCTCGTCCACGCCATCGCTCAGGTCGACCGCCAGCACCCGGGCACCTTCGCTGGCGAAAAGACGGGCGGTTGCGCGGCCGATACCGGAACCCGCCCCGGTGACAAGAACGCTCTTTTCGGCAAAGCGCATGGTCAAAGTGTTCCCTTGATCGTTGAGCCGCCGTCAACGACGATGCCTTGCCCGGTAATATAGGCACCGGCCTTGGAGGCGAGAAAGACAGCGGTGCCAGCAACTTCGTCGGGCTCGCCGATCCGGCCGAGCGGGGTAGAGTTCTTCAGCCGCGCCTCTGCCGCGGGGTCCTCCCACAGTGCCCTCGCAAAGTCGGTACGGATAACGCCAGGCGCTATCGCGTTGATGCGAACATTATGCGGCCCAAATTCCACCGCAAGGTTGCGGACGAGCTGCAAATCAGCTGCCTTGGAAATATTATAGGCGCCAATCACGTCGGATCCGATCAGGCCACCGATCGAGGAGATGAGGATGATCGATCCGTCCTTCCGCTCTATCATCTCGGGCGCGACCATCGAGATCAGCCAATGATTGGCTAGCACATTATTCTCGAAGACCTTTCGGAACTGATCGTCGCTGATTCCGGCCATAGGCCCATAATAGGGATTGGACGCCGCATTGCAGACAAGCAGGTCTATATGCCCAAACCGCTGCCGCGTTCGTGCGACTAGCGCTTCCAGAGCCGACTTGTCGGATATGCTCGCCGCAATAGCAATCGCACGGTCCTCGCCGAGCTGGGCGTTGATCGCGCCAGCAACGGCTTCGCATGCCGGCTGCTTGCGGCTGGAGATGACCACCTTCGCGCCTGCAGCCGCATAAGCCTCGGCGATCGCCCGGCCGATGCCGCGCGACGATCCGGTAATGATGGCGACCTTTCCGGTCAAATCAAACAGGTTCATGTCATTCGCTTTCTACCGACAGGCGCGGCCATGCGGGCCTGTCCGGGGGGGTAAGCGTTCAATTAGTTCGCTAGAATTGTAACTACTGCAGCGGCCTCCTCGACGCCATTGAAACCGCCACCATTTTCGGCGACGGCGATGCGCGCGCCCTCAACCTGGCGCGGACCGGCCCGCCCACGAAGCTGCGTGACGAGTTCATGGACCTGCGCCAGCCCCGTGGCGCCAATCGGATGTCCTTTGGACTCAAGGCCCCCCGACGGGTTGACCGGTATGCGGCCGCCGATTGCAGTTTCGCCCCGCTCGCTGATCCAGCCGCCCTGCCCCAGCTCGCAAAATCCAAGATTTTCGATCTGGACGACCTCTCCGAACGCCGATGCATCGTGCACTTCGGCGACCGATACGTCGGACGGATCGATCGATGCCTCCTCATAGGCCTTTTGCGCTGCAAGGCGGCAGACATGATGTTCAAAGTCGGTCCATTCCCGTTGCGATCCGCTGGCGAGGACCGATGACAATATCTTCGACGGCGCGGCATCGGGGAAACGGGAAAGCGCGTCCTTGCTGCACACCAATACGGCGGCCGCCCCGTCGCTGATCGGCGAGCACATCGGAAGTGTGAGCGGCCAGGATATCATCGGCCCGGCCAGAACCTCCTCGATGCTGAAATCACGCTGATATTGCGACAGCGGATTCATCGTGGAGTGATGGTGGTTCTTCGCGGCAACGGCGGCAAGTTGCAACTGGGTCGTGCCAAACGCCATCATGTGTCCCTTTGTCATGGAGGCATATAACTCCATGAAGGGCGCGCGAACACCTTCCGGTGTGCCGGGCGGCGGCGTGATGCCGTCCCCCAGACCCGCAAGCTTAGCGACGATCTCGTCGACTGAATGAACGTCCCATCCGCCATCGAATATAGCGGAGGACTTGCGCTTGTCGGCGTCGTACATCTTCTCGACACCGACCGCGAGGACGACATCGGCCAAGCCGGCGCGAATGGTGCTGATCGCCTGATACAGCGCGGTGCTTCCGCTGGCGCAGGCGTTTTCAACATTGGTAATGGGGACGCCGGAGAAGCCCAATCCCCCCAATGCGATCTGACCGCGAATGGCGTGCTGGCCATCCATGATGCCCTGAGTAACGTTGGAATAGAAAATTGCGCTTACATCGCCCGGTGTTGCGCCTGCATCATCCAGAGCAGCCGATACAGCTTCGGACACCAGGGACTTTACCGATCGATCCAGCATCTTTCCGAAAGGGGTCATGCCGACACCCACCACGTAAAGTTCTTCGCGCATCCAACCTCTCCCAGATCACAATCTCAACATGAGTGCGGGCGACATGCGCCAGCCAGTGATATGACCATAAAGTCAATTTATAAAACTTAAAAGTGCAATTCTGTGTGGCCACGGCTTTTTTTGAGGAAGTCAATCACTGCGTCGTTGAACAGATGATTGCTGTCGCCGACCACCATATGGCCCGCGCCTTCAATCACCGCGGTTTGCAGATGAGGGATCAAACCACTCATATGCTCTATGCCAGCATCATCCACCACCTCGCTTTGCTCGCCGCGGATGAGGAGCGTCGGCGATCCGACACGACCCGATACACGGTCCGCCAGCCCGCTCCAGTCCGGCAGCGTTGGCTTGTCCAGATCGCCAAACAAGCGGGGATCCCAGTGCCATCGATAACGTTGATCCTGGCCGATCCGCAGATTGGGCAAGAGCCGGGAAACATCGGATGTCTTTTCCCTCGCCGGATTGAATGCGTCTATGGCTGCCGCTGCATCGGCCAGTGTCGCGAAACCATCCGGATTGCCGGTCATGAAGTTCAGAAGCCGCAGCCCGCTGTCGGAAACAGGCTGGAGAACCATGTCGACGAGAACGAGCGCGGCCGGCGGGGGCATCTCGCCCGTCGCATAGAAGAGCGCCGTGACCGCCCCCATGGACGCGCCGACCAGAACCACGCGACTCGCATCATATCCTGAGAGTATTGATTGCAGATCTCGTGCCTGCGCCGCGGGAGAATAATCTCCGTCGGCCGCCCAATCGCTTTCGCCGTGGCCCCGCGCATCGAAGCTGATGACGGCATAGCCTTCTGAAAGGAGAGCCGAGGCAGTGCGCGACCAGCTTCGTCTTGTCTGTCCCCCGCCATGCAGCAGGACAACAGTTAACGCGTTTTCCGGTCCGGCCTTCTCGACGGCAATATTGAGACCATCGGCGACACGCACCAAGTTAACGGGCAACGGGATACTCCCTCATTCAGCTCGAACGAAACCGAGAAGTTTCGCCTCATTTTTTATCCGCGACGCAAATACGCTCGACCAGCCGTCGGCAATCAGATCATTCATATTCCGGCTCAGTCCACCAAGGGAAATAGTCAGGCATGTCTTGCGACACGGTGTCGGGAAACTTCGGCGGACGCTTTTCGAGGAACGAGGCTATGCCCTCTGCGCCATCGCGCGACACCAGACGCGACAAGATGCCGCGACTATCGACCTTATGAGCATCCATCGGATGCGCCGCGCCCAATCCGCGCCAAAGCATCTGGCGGATAAGCGCGATAGATACGGGCGCCGTCCCCGTGGCGTAAGTCAGGGCAAGCTCCCGCGCGGAGGAGAGAAGGTCTTCAGCCGAACATAGTTTCTGGACCAGACCAGCATCCAGTGCTTCGGCTGCGGGAAAGACGCGACCCGAATAGCACCAGTCCAGTGCCTTGGGCATTCCCACCAGCCGAGGCAGGAACCAGGCGGACGCCGCTTCGGGAACTGTTGCCCGCTTGGAAAACACGAAGCCGAACCGCGCCGAATCGCTTGCCAAACGGTAATCCATGGCCAGTGTCATGGTAACGCCGATGCCGACGGCCGGTCCATTTATTGCCGCGATGACGGGTTTGAGACATTTATAGATGCGCAGAGTGAGCAGCCCCCCGCCATCACGAACGATGGTGTTTCCGTATTCGAAACCCCCGTCGCCATTCCGGGGTACGCCTTCCCCTTGTCGCCCGAATTCGAAGGTCTTCGATTCCGGGGAAAGATCGGCTCCCGCGCAAAAGGCACGGCCTTCGCCAGTGACGATCACTGCCCTGACCGAATCATCGCTGTCGACTGCGTCAAATGCGGCGAGAAGATCTCGCACCATGTCGACATTGTAGGCATTGAGAGATGCTGGCCTCGCGAGAGTGATCGTAGCGATCCCGTCTGCGATATCGTAGCGAATCGTCTTGTAATCCATGTCATCTCCCTGGCCGTTGCGCCCCGGCACAGCGACCCAATGATACAAAAATCAGGTAGGTTTGACGGGCTCGGCCTTGCCCTCCCACGACACCTCGTCCGGCGGAAGCATAGATGGCGAGACCTCATTTCGCTTTGGCGCAGATCCGTTCAGCAGTCGCCGGAGCCCAGGAGAAGATAGCACAAGGAAAATCGCGCCGACGACCGCGATAGCGCCGTGCAACAGCCAGAAATCACGGGGAGATATCTCCTCATAGAACCCGCCGATCCAACCGCCCAGAACGCTGCCGACGAACACCACCAGATTGGCTACGCCCAGCATCGTGCCCCGATAGCTGGCGGGCGATTTGGCGACGAACAATGCTACCGTAATCGGTGTGGTGTAGAGCCACCCTATGCCGATAAGCACATGAAATATGAACGCCCAAACCAAAGGTGCCCGGCCATCCGGGCTTCCACCCAGCGGAGCCAAAGCAAGCCAGAGCGTTCCGAGCGCTGTGAAAAAGGCACCGAGCGCCAACTTGCTCAACTGGTCGGGTTCGCGCCCTTTCCGCGCCTGGTATCGCCACAATGCTACCAGCAATGGCAAGACTACAATCGGAATGATTCCGTTGAAGGCCTGCAGCCAGGGCACCGGCACCTGAAGGCCATACAGATCCAGATCGACATAATCTCGTGCCCAAAGATTATAGGTGTTCCAAACCTGCGCCTGTGAAACCCAGGTCGCGGCGAGAGGCACGCAGACAATGAAAAGCGCAAGGAGACGCTTTTTCTCTTCGGCTTCAAGTGGAGGCCGCGTTCCCCGCTGCACACGATGTTCCGGCGTAAGGTGCCGACAACCGGCCAGGTAAATGCCCAGCCCGAAAAGAACCGAGACGCCCGCGATGACGAAACCGAAATGCCAGCCATAGATTGCCGCCAGAGTACCGGTCAAAAGGGGCGCGGCAAAAGCGCCGATATTGATCGCAACATAATAGATCTGGAACGCGTCCGCCTCTCGCGAGTCGCCATCTTCATACAGCGCCTTCACCTGTATGGATAAATTGCCGCGCAAAAGCCCGGCGCCGGTCACCAACAGTCCAAGCGCGATCAGGAACAGCCTATCCGATGCGAGCGCGAACTGACCGGCGGCAATAAAAAGACACCCCGCGATGATGGCCGTCCTGCGGCTGACGAAACGATCGCCAATCCAACCGCCGACGAGTGGCGCGCTATATACGAAGCCGACATAAAGCCCGAATGTCTGGACCGCGAGTGCGGTAATCGACAACTGGCCAAAGACCGAATCCACTAGGTCGCGATAGTACGAAAACCCCAGGATATCGTCCGTGTGAGGAGACACAAGAAGATAGCCTGTCATGTAGAGGACGAGCAGCGCCTGCATGCCGTGGAAGGATATGCGCTCGGCAAACTCCGTTCCAGCAAGATACCAAAGCCCTGTCGGATGCCTTCTCCGTCGCTCGATGGAGTCGAGATCCGCCGCAGGAGCGACATCATCCTTCTTGCTCTTCACACCCGGCTCCTTATCGTTCTATTTCATAATCTTATTTTATGCTTTATTTTGGCTCGCGCGAGCGGGCCCATGCACGGCATGGGCTTCGCTCCAACGCGCTTCAAGTGACGGCAGCACTCGCCATATCGCTGGCGGTGACCGACATATGGTTTTGCATCCGCGCAACCGATTCACAATATTCCTGCCGCATGCGCGCGATAAGATCGCGTGCATAGGGAACGTCGCCAATAGACCCCACTCCTTGCCCGGCACTCAGGATGTCACGCCAGCGCTTTTGGTCGGTAAGCGCTTCCGCGAGATTTTCGATCCCATCGGTCCCGGTCCGCAAATTGGCACCGGGAAGCGTCTGCCGGAGCCAGTTCGCCCCTATGCCATCAACTTCTGCCGAATAGATGACATCGGTGATATTGGAGTCGATGACGAGCTGCTTCATTTTGTCGGACGCCATGCTCTCTTTGGTGTTCACGAAGCGGGTGCCAATATATCCGAGGTCAGCGCCAGCGGCGATCGCTCCAGCGAGCGAGTGACCATTGCCGATACAGCCCGACAAGATCAGTGCTTTGTTTCCCAGAAGCGGCTTGAGTTCGGCCATGAAAGCGAAGGGGTTATAGGTCCCTGCATGGCCGCCTGCACCGGCGCTTACGGCGATGATGCCGTCAACATTGGCTTCAAGCGCTTTCTTTGCGTGGCGAATATTAATTGCATCGTGAAACACCAGCCCACCATAAGCATGGATCGCGTCGGTTGCTTCGCGGGTGACACCAATTGCGGTGATCAGGATCGGCACCTGATATTTAATCGTCAGCGCCAGGTCAGCTTCCATCCGCTTGTGCGTGTGATGAATCGAAAACTGGATTGCCCAAGGCGCATCATCATTTGTCAAACGCCCGCGAATATCCTTTAGCCACTCCTCCAGACCTTCAGACGTCCGCTGATTGAGGCTTGGGAAGCTACCGATCACACCCGCACGGCTGGTCTCTGTCACAAGGTCGGGACCGGACACCAAAAACATCGGGGATGCCAGGGCGGGCAAACGCAAACGTCCCGCGAGTGATGCTGGTAACATGTATACTCCTCATCCAAACCAGGGGGATTGATGCAACCCCTATGACGTTGATGGTAATTTATATGACCACTGCGTCAATACATTAAACTCAGATATACGCAAGGTGGTGAAAAGTCGGACACATCCGGCGGACACATCGCTGTGTTACGCGCTATTCCAGTGACGCGAATCACCCACGAGACGAAACAAAATGGCCGCTTGGCGGACGTCAGCCTCTGCTTACGACGCCCGCGACATTGGAAAGGCTGCAGACCTAGGATCGCTGCCGCAAGCAGGTTTCTCTTGCCAAAACCCGTATATGGCTGTCAGGTTATATAACTGCACTCATGAGTCAGGAGTAGGAAATGACGGACGAATCGGTTCTGGTGGGGCGACGTGGAGCTGTCCTTTGGATCACACTCAATCGCCCAAATGAGCTGAATGCAATGGATAGGGACTTATTGACCGCGCTCGAAAAGGCGTTGGACGAAGCCGAAGGGGATAGGGGCGTTATCTGCATCGTCCTCACCGGAGCGGGCAGAGCGTTTTGCGCGGGGGCGGATCTCAAGTTCGTGAAGGATTTTCCCGAAGACGAGCGCGAAGCAGCCACCGCCGCTTTTCTCTATCGCGCTACAACGCTGATGGCTCGCCTAGAGGCCTTCCCGAAGCCGGTCATCGCCGCTGTCAATGGGATCGCCACGGCAGGAGGAATGGAGCTTTTGCTGTGCTGCGACCTTGTAATTGCGTCTGACACTGCTAAGCTTGGCGATGGCCATGCCAATTTCGGTCTTTTGCCTGGCGCCGGCGCTTCGTATCGCCTTCCTCGCAAAATCGGTCTCGCTCGGGCCAAATATCTGTTTTTCACGGGCGTGCTTCTGAGCGCAGAGGAGCTTCGGGATGCAGGCCTCGTCAACAAGGTCGTACCTCATTCAGACCTCGTTGAAGAGGTCGATGTCCTCACCGAGCTGATCACCTCCAAGAGCCCCCTGGGTCTCCGACGCATGAAGGAACTCGCCAATGCGTCGTTTGATCTCACTCAGGAGCAGGCCCTGCGTGCCGAGCAGGCCGCGTGCGAATCTTACGTCAACAGCTACGACCGCAACGAAGGGCTCGCGGCCTTCAATGAGCGTCGGCGACCTTCGTTCCGTGGGTGCTGAAGCATCAGTCGGTTCGATGACGCCTGAGCCGAGCGTTGCGCGTTGAGCGCTCGGTTCGACCCGCAAGGAGGCAGCTTATCGTGCAGATTCTAACCGCAAAGGCCACTGTTCAGTATCATCAATTATATTTATTGACTATTAAGTCAATTTAGCGATATTGAGAGACAGCACACAGGCCCCCACCCTATTTCAATCGCGGCCGGTGCGTAGGGAGGATGCATTAAATGACCTACCGTGGTTCACTTTTCAGTTCGTCGGCAATCGCCTCGAAGGCGGTATTCGCAATCGCGGGACTCATGATGGCTGGTCCCGCCTTTGGCCAAGAGGCACCGTTGCCGGCCTCCGGTTCGCCAGCTGCAGAAAATACCGATATGTTGCAGGATATCGTGGTGACCGCGCGCAAGCGGTCAGAGAGCCTGCGAGATGTTCCGATTTCCATAACCGCGATAAGCGGTGTCGAAATGCAGGCCAAGAACATCACCCAGATCATCGATCTGGCTGCGACGACGCCGAATTTCCAATTTTCATACGGCGCGGTGCAACCGTTTACCTTCATCAGAGGCTTCGGGTCCGGCGCCAATGCTGCTTTTGAGCAATCAGTCGGCAAATTTGTCAACAACGTCTCCTTCGGACGCGACCAGGATGGACGCATTCCGATCTTCGACGTTGAACGCGTCGAGGTCCTGCGTGGACCGCAGGTGCTGACCTTCGGAAACAGCGCTACGGTAGGCGCTCTGAACATCACAACAAAAAAGCCGGGCAATTCTTTCGAAGCCGACGGCTCAGCAGCCTATGAGTTCAATAACCAGGAAGTGATGATTCAAGGAGGCATCACTACCCCGCTGAGTGATAGCGTAAGTTTCAGGTTGGCGGGCCTCTATCAGGACCTCGCCAAAGGGGATCTATATAATCCTCTTACCGGAAAGCATGAGCCTACGAAACGCAACTGGGCCATCAGGCCGACCTTGCGAATTGTTCCGTCGTCCGATTTTGATATCACGCTGTATGGCGAATATGATCATTTGCGCGACTATGGGAACGATGTGACGATAATCGCACAGTCACTCAATCCTGCCTTCCCTCGCTATGTCGTCGTCGACAAAAATATCAGACGCGTCGATTTCAGCCAGGGGCCGGTTTCTTCGCCGGAGTTCGGCGGAATGAACTCGGCTCTCTACCAGGCAGATATGAATTACCATGCGCTTGGAGGCACGTTTACGTCCACCACCGCATTCCGCAGAATGCATTCCAACATTCAGTTCGGCATTCCCGGCGCCGCCGACTCACAGGTCTATTACAACCAGCTTCAGCAAAGGGTCAGGCAGTTCAGTCAGGAGCTCCGGTTTTCCGGTACATTTGGCAAGCTCGATCTCACCGTGGGTGGTTATTATCAGCATGACACGCTGCGCATAAATGTCCTCCAGGAGATTCAGCTCGCCGGATATGGTTACACCGGGATTGTGGCGACACCAATCGGTCGCGCCACTAACTATACGCAGGGCACGAACAATTATTCTGCATTCACCGACTTGACCTACAATATTACGGACAAGTTCAGCCTGTCAGCCGGCGCACGATATTCCCATATTCGTAAGAAAGCTGCGCAGTCCGCATTCGCGATACCAATCATCCCAAACCTTGGTTGGAACTTTGATCAAGACGACCTCCTGTCTTATCATGATCCGGCCCTGGATCCTGTTTTGAACGCGATTACCAAAGCGCAGGTACACTTCTTCCCATATGGTTCCTTCCGTTTGAAGGACAGTTTCTTCCAGCCTCAGGTCATTGCCCAGTACAAGTGGGACAGAAATCAGGTTTATGCCAAGTTCGTGAGAGGCGACAAAGTCGGCGGGTTTGATTATTTCCACCCGTTCGATGATGCGACTAACCCAAACACTCAGTTTGGACCTGAAAAAGCTGTCTCGTTTGAGGTCGGCGCCAAAGGGCTCATTCTCGACGGCACGCTCGATTACTCTGTGTCGCTCTTTCGAACCACATACACGGGCCTTCAGCAAGCCGTGCTTTCCAATCTCATCGCCGTCATCTCAAATGTCGGCAAGGCGCGCACGCAAGGCGTGGAACTCGATCTGACCTGGGCGCCGGTGCAGGGGCTGCGTGTGGGATTGGGAGGAAGCTATCTTGATGCGCGCATTCTTGACTTCCCGTCGGCGCCCTGCGGCAGCGTAGCCAACTTCAACACCCCCCCTGGTACGCCATGCGTTGCCAATCTCTCGGACACGCCTACTCAATATTCGTCGAAATGGACCGGGACATTCAGCGTGGACTATGAACATCCGGTGGGCAATGGAGATTACATACTGGGCGGCGGAGTATCCATGCTCGCCCGTACCAAGTTCAACACAGGTTCCTATAACGATCCGCCGATGGTTCAGAAGGGACTTGCTCAACTTGATGCTCATATTGACCTGAAGCCGGCTGATAGTTGGTGGGCTCTCTCCTTGTTCGGCAGGAATCTGACGGACTATCGGTATCTAAATTACGGAGTTCTCGCGGCAGCCAACCCAACCGGCTTGGTTGGCAGTTACGCTCGCGGAAGGCAGATCGGTCTACGACTTTCGGTGAACGTCCAATAAAAAGATGCCCGGTGTCGGCTGTCTCGTCGACATCGGGCCTTACATGCCAGTTCCCGTACCTCTGATCTGCCCCCTTCTGAGTGGTCCAAAATCAATGTTATTTTGGATCATGAAGGAGACAGGGAATGCCGTTCCATCGCCAGTGCCGCCTTCCGGCTGGCACTGGCGATGGAGGCGCAAATGCACTAACAATCACCCGGACCACTCACTGGGGGCCGGTCACGCCCCTCCCGCCGAATCGTCACGCAAACCTGGCGGGAGAGCGCAATCTGAACTGAAACGACTCTAGTTGTAAAATTGGCGCTATCGATGGCCTGCTAAATCAAACCGATCTGCGTTCATGACTTTGACCCAAGCTGAGATGAAATCATCAACGAACTTCCGACCAGCATCATCTGATGCATAGACCTCGGAAAGCGCCCGAAGCTGGGAGTTCGAACCGAACGCCAGATCGGTCCGCGTCGCCGTCCATTTCTGTTTGTCGGTCACGCGGTCAGTGCCGATAAATTCCTCGTCGCTTTCATCGCTGACCTGTTTCCACGCTATACCCATGTCCAGAAGATTGACGAAGAAGTCGTTGGTCAGCTGTCCGGGACGATCCGTGAGCACGCCATGCGCCGATCCGCCCGCATTGGCGCCCAACACACGCAACCCACCCGCGAGCACGGTCATCTCCGGCGCGCTGAGGCCGAGCAGTTGCGCCCGGTCGACCAGCAACTCCTCGGTCGGCACATTGTATCTGACCTGCAGATAGTTGCGGAAGCCATCGGCTTTCGGCTCCAGCACCTCGAAGCTCTCGGCATCGGTCTGCGCGTCGGTCGCGTCGCCACGCCCGCCGGTGAATGGAACGGATACGGTGTAGCCCGCATCCTTCGCCGCCTTCTCGACCGCAGCGCAGCCGGCCAGCACGATCATGTCGGCCATCGAGATGTTGCGACCGCCCTTGATCGTTTCGAGCGTGGCGAGAACCTTCGCAAGCTCCGCGGGATCGTTGACCTCCCAGTCCTTCTGCGGCGCGAGGCGCATACGCGCGCCATTGGCGCCGCCGCGATGGTCGGACCCGCGATAGGTCGATGCCGAGGCCCAGGCCGCCTTGACCAGTTCCGATACAGTCAGCCCGCTGGAGAGGATTGCCGCCTTCAGCGCGCTCACATCGCTATCGCTCGGCATCGGCCCGGCAGAAACCGGATCCTGCCAGATCAAGTCCTCGGCTGGTACATCGGGACCGAGATAACGGCTCTTCGGTCCCATGTCGCGGTGCGTCAGCTTGAACCATGCACGCGCGAACGCGTCGGCGAACTGGTCGGGATTATCGCGGAACCGCTCGGATATCTTGCGATATTCCGGGTCCATCTTCATCGCCATGTCGGCGGTGGTCATCATCGTGGGCACCCGTCGCGAGGGATCGTGCGCGGCAGGTGCCATGTCCTCAGCCTTCTGGTTCACGGGCTGCCACTGCTGAGCTCCCGCAGGACTCCTGACCAGCTCATAGTCATAATCGAGCAGCATATGGAAATAGTTCATGTTCCACGTCGTCGGCGTCGGGCTCCAAGACCCTTCCAGACCGCTGGTGATGGTATCGTCGCCAAGGCCGCTCTTGTGCCCGCTTTGCCATCCAAGACCCTGCATCGCTATGTCCGCGCCCTCCGGCTCGGCGCCGACCAGCGAGGCGTCGCCCGCGCCATGGCATTTGCCGAAAGTATGGCCCCCCGCTGTAAGAGCGACCGTCTCCTCGTCGTTCATCGCCATGCGGGCGAAGGTCTCGCGGATGTCCTTGCCTGACTGGATCGGATCGGGAACGCCACCGCGCCCCTCAGGGTTGACGTAGATGAGGCCCATCTGGATCGCCGCCAACGGATTTTCGAATATATTGTTCTCTTCGTCGGTCAGCCGGGTCTTGTTGCCTTCCTCGCCGACCCACGTGGTTTCGGTGCCCCAATAGACGTCTTTCTCGGGTTCATAGATATCCTTACGCCCGCCCCCAAAGCCGAATACCGGCCCGCCCATCGATTCAATGGCGACATTGCCCGCCAATATCATCAGGTCCGCCCAGCTCAGCTTGCGACCGTATTTCTGTTTGACAGGCCAGAGCAGGCGCCGCGCCTTGTCGAGATTGGCGTTGTCCGGCCAGCTGTTGAGCGGCGCAAACCGCTGGTTGCCTGATCCCGCGCCGCCGCGCCCATCGCCGGTGCGATAGGTGCCTGCGCTGTGCCAGGCCATGCGGATGAAGAAGGGGCCATAATGTCCATAGTCGGCCGGCCACCAGGGTTGGCTGTCGGTCATCAGCGCGTGCAGATCTTTCTTGACCGCTGCCAGATCGAGCGACTTGAACTCCTGTCGGTAATCGAAGTCGTCACCCATCGGATTGCTGGAAAGGCCGTTCTGCTGAAGAATGTCCAGCGACAACTGGTTCGGCCACCAGTCACGATTGGTGCGGCCGAGCAGCGACCGCTTCGCGCCGGGATCATGCATCGGGCATCCGCTTGTTTTCGCGTCCATCGTCTATCTCCTATATGCCATGAATACCACATTGCCTTTGAAGCCCAAAGTAGAGCTGCATCCGTCACGATGGAAACGAATTGGGTTCGTCAGACAGAACGATAAAATCGATTGAACGATGTTCGCTGTTTGCTCAGTTGTTCAGAGCTTTTGCGATCGCAGGAGCAATCCCGGCCACTATCCTTTCGACCCCCTCCGAATTGGGATGTATGCCATCGGGAAGCAACAATTGTTCGTTGCCGATGACGCCATCCAGTATGAAGGGATAGAGCGGCACATCATAGCGGTCCGCAAGATCCGTATAAATGGGGTTGAAGGCTTGCGCATAGTCGCGGCCCATATTGGGCGAGGCGACCATCCCGGCCAGCACGACGTCGATGCCTTGCCGATCGAGTTCGTCCAGAATAGCGGTCAAATTCTTCCGCGTTTCATCCGGGCTCAGGCCGCGCAGCATGTCGTTGCCGCCCAGGCCGACGATTACGAGATCGGGCTTCTTCGGCAGACCTTCCAGCACATAGGCGAGCCGCTGAAGCCCGGCCGCACTCGTATCGCCCGAAACCCCCGCATTGAACACGCGTGCAGGTTTGCCCTGCTCCGCAAGCTTGCGCTCCAGCGTCGGCGCCAATCCCTCGTCCCGGCTGAGTCCATAGCCGGCAAACAGGCTGTCACCGAACGCCACTACAAGATCCTTGTTCTCTGTCGCCTCGGCGGTCGGCTCAGCGCCGTTCGCCGACGCGGTGTGGGCGTTCGGCTGCACGGTCCCATCGCCCTCCTTCGCAGGTCCGCACGCGCCGACAAGCTGGACAAGGAGCAGAAACGCTCCATATACAATGAACGTCTTCATCCTATCATTCGACACGAGCGAGCGCTTCCCTTCATGCACATGCATACCACCGATCAGTCCGATATTGTCGTTCTGGCAAGAAATGTCACGTTGACACTCGGAACGGCGGCAGCGCCGGTGGAAATATTGAAGGGTCTCGACCTTGATATACGGCGTGGCGAGAGCGTGGCCGTGCTCGGGGCTTCAGGTTCGGGAAAGTCGTCGCTGATGGCCGTGCTGTCGGGCCTTGAACGCGCGAGCGGCGGAGAGGTGCTGATCGCCGGAGCGGACTTTCGAAAGCTGGACGAGGACGCTCTGGCACGGGCGCGGCGCGGCCATGTCGGCATCATCCTGCAGGCTTTTCACCTGCTGCCTACCATGACGGCGCTGGAAAATGTCGCCGTGCCGCTGGAACTTGCCGGACACGACCAGCCTTTTGAACGGGCCGCCAGAGAGCTTGAGGCGGTCGGCCTTGGCCATCGGCTTGACCATTATCCTGCCCAACTTTCGGGTGGAGAGCAGCAGCGCGTGGCGATCGCCCGTGCGATGGCCCCGGAGCCGGAGATCCTCTTTGCCGACGAGCCGACCGGCAATCTCGATGGAAAAACATCGGAAGCGATTGCCGGTCTGCTGTTCCAGCGCCAGCTCGAAACCGGCGCGACGTTGATGCTCATCACCCATGACAGAGCGCTGGCGCAGCGTTGCGACCGGATCCTCGAGATCGCCGACGGCCATATCGAAGAACAGCCCAAGGGGTGAACATGGCGCATGCGGACCTCGGCTGGCGTAAGAGCTGGCGCATTGCCCGGCGTGACCTGCATGCACGGCTGATCGGTTTGCGCCTGCTGTTCGTCTGCCTGTTTCTGGGCGTTGCGATGCTGGCCGCCATCGGCAGCCTGACATCGGCGATCACTACCGAAATCTCCGAGCGGGGTCAGGTGATATTGGGTGGCGACATCCAGATCGAAATGACCCAGCGCGAGGCCAGCGATGCGGACAAGCGCCTGTTTGCGGGGCTTGGCGAGCTGAGCGAGACAATCCGCATGCGCGCCATGGCAAAGCGTATCGGCGGCGCTGCAGACGATGGTCCGGACGCGGTGCTGACCGAGCTGAAGGGTGTCGATACGGCTTATCCGCTCTATGGCGCGCTGCTTTTGCAGGGCGGACAGTATCGCGCGCCGCTGGCCTCCGATGCGATCCTGATTGACAGCGCGCTTTCCGAGCGGCTTTCTGTCGGCCCCGGCGACCGCCTGCGCTATGGCGAGGCGGAGTTCACCGTCAAGAACATCATCGCCGACGAACCCGATCGCGTGGGGGAAGGCTTCACCCTCGGCCCGGTAGCTATCGTCTCGATGGAAGGGCTGCGGCGCACGGGCCTGATCCAGCCCGGTAGCCTGTTCGAAAGCAAATATCGCGTTCGCCTTCCCGCCGGACAGGATGCGGTGGCGTTGCGCGAACGGCTGGAAAAGGAATATGCATCGTCAGGGTGGGACATCGACGACCGGGAGAATGCGGCGCCCGGCGCCAGCCGCTTCCTGGGGCGCATGGGACAATTTCTCTCGCTTATCGGGCTGACGGCGCTCGCGGTGGCGGGAATAGGCGTGAACAACGGCGTTACATCTTATCTCTCGCTGCGGCGCCGGAGCATCGCGACGCTGAAGATATTGGGCGCGACATCCCTCGATATCGCGCGCATCTATCTGCTTCAGATCGGCGCTGTGTCCATATTGGCTATTACGCTCGGCGTGATGGTCGGCGCACTCACCGTTCCGCTCATACTGGCTGTGGCTGGCGATGTGTTGCCGGTGCGTCCGGGCTTCGCCATTCATCCCGTGCCGCTTGTCACCTCGACATTTTACGGCGTGTTGATCGCGCTCATCTTTGCCGTGCCGCCATTGGCAAGAGCACGCCACGTGTCGGGCGCGGCCCTGCTTCGCGCCAATGTCGATCCCGTTGGCATGGCGCTGGACAGCCGCAGCCGGGCCATTGCGGCGATCGCGGCGCTGCTGTTGCTTGGACTTGTTCTGGCGGGGGCCCGCGATATTGTCTTCTCGCTCTGGGTAATCGGCGCAATATTGACGGTATTGTGCTTGCTCGCGCTTCTCGGCCTTGCCGCACGCCGTCTGGCACGCGCCGTTCCACGCCCGCGCCGCCCGCTGCTGCGCCTAGCTCTCACCAATCTCTACCGGCCTGGCGCCCAGACCACGGCACTCGTTATCGCTCTCGGTTTGGCGCTGACCCTGTTCGTTACGCTGGCGGGCATCCAGACAAGCCTGAACAGCGAGATCGAGCGTACAGTGCCAGCGGAAGCTCCGGATCTTTTCGTGCTCGACATTCCCTCCAGCGAGGGCGAAAAATTCCGCGCAACCGTCGCGCGTGAGGCAGGCGACGCCGCGATCAACATCGTCCCGGCGCTGCGTGGCACCGTGGTCGCCTATGGTGGCCAGCGTCTGTCGGACCGCGACAATGTGCCGGAGGACGCCTTTCTGTTGCGCGGCGAGCGTGGCGTGACCTACAGCGCGACCCTGCCCGAAGGCAGTGAACTGGTGAAGGGGCAATGGTGGCCAACCGATTATGCCGGACCTCCGCTCGTTTCACTCGATGCCGAGCAGGCCGAAGCGCTTGATCTCGATGTCGGCGATACACTCACCGTCAGCGTGCTTGGCCGGGAGATCGAGGCGCGCATCGCTTCGCTGCGCCGGATCAACTGGGACACGATGGGTTTCAATTATGTGATGGTATTTTCGCCGAGCGGGCTGTCGAGCGCGCCGCACAGCCTCACCGCCACGATCACGCTGAATGGCGACCGGAAAGGCGCGATGACGCGCAGCCTGCTCGCCGCCTTTCCCAGCGCATCGGTGATCGATACCGGCGACGTGCTGGGTCAGGTCCGCGACCTGCTGGACCAGATGGCATCGGCGATCGTCGCGGCGGCATCCATCACCATATTGGCGGGCATTGCCGTGCTGATCGGGGCGATTTCCGCCTCCCGGCAAACGCGCAGCTATGACAGCATCATCCTGAAGACACTGGGCGCGACCCGCTGGCAGATATTGGGCACGCAGGCGCTCGAATATGGATTGATCGCACTGGTTCTGGCACTGGTTTCGCTGGCGCTGGGGATGACTGCGGCATGGTTCGTCATCGTGCAGGTCTTCGAGTTCGGATGGGCGCCCGACTGGGGCGTGGTAGCGGCGACATTGCTGGGCGGAGCAGCGATGACGCTCGGCATAGGGCTGGCCGGTTCCCTCCCGCTCATGGCGTTGCGCCCTGCCGAGGCTCTTCGGAAAGTCTGACAGGGATTCGTGCGGCCCCCACTCGCTCTCTTTAAGGCCCAACGGCGGTAAGACGCGAGAACCCCGGTATCCCGCCCAGTCATCTGGGCATGGCTATCCTTCGGCCCGTCGCATCACCATCCGCTTTGCGATGGAATGTGGAACCGGTCGCCATCACTCCCGTTGGTATCCTATCGGGACGGTCCATCGGCGATCTTGCCAATGTAAACCGGCCCATAACCCCAACATGCAGGAGAGAAAGCTATGGCCGACACGCTGGAAAGAAATGAAACCCGCAATCTTATCGCCTCGGACAAGGTGGAAGGCACCACCGTCTATAATCCGCAAGGCGAGCGTCTCGGGACGGTGCGCAACTTCATGGTCGACAAGCAATCCGGGAAGGCAGATTATGCCGTGCTGGAATTTGGCGGCGTCTTTGGTCTGGGCAGCGACCATTATCCGATTCCATGGGACATGCTCGATTATGACACCTCCAAGGGCGGCTATGTCGTCAACATCACCAAGGAACAGCTGAACGACGCGCCGCGCTATCGCGATACGGATACGCCGGAATATACCAATGACTATGGGCGGACGGTCTATGGTTATTACGGCATCAGCTATCCTTATTTCTGATGCCCGGAGCGCCTCAATCCACGCGGGGCGGCCAGTCCGCCCCGCGCTATTCGGCGCAGGACGCGCGCGGCGGCGAGATCATTCTGAAAACCCGCCGCAACCGTCTCCTATTCATTGGCGGTCTTGCCGCTTCAGTGGTGGCGGCGCTGGTTCTCGGAACTGTGTCGCTCGCGTGAGGCAGGCCATGCAGGAAGGATATCCAAACCATGCCATCCAAATCGAAGGCGCAACAAAAGGCGGCTGGCGCCGCTCTTTCGGCCAAGCGCGGAGATAGCAGGAAGAGCGAGCTCAAGGGCGCGTCGCGCTCCATGTATGAATCGATGAGCGAGGAACAGCTTGAGGAATTCGCCCACACGAAACGCAAGGGCAAACCCGAACACGCTCATTGAGCAAGGAGGCCATCCATGTCCGACACCATCGATATGATCCACGAGGATGCCCTGCCCGGGCATGAAAGCAAACTCGATCCAAAGCCCGAGTGGCAACCGCGTTACCCCGGCTCCGGCCGCCTTGACGGCAAGGTGGCCCTCATTACCGGCGGAGACAGCGGCATCGGTCGGGCGGTGGCCGCGTTGTTCGCGCGCGAAGGCGCGGATGTGGCGATTGCATATCTCTGCGAGCATGATGATGCCGAGGAGACGGCGCGTATCGTTACCGAAGAAGGCCGTAAGGCGCTTACCATTCCCGTAGATATTGGCGACAAGGCGGCCTGCGAAGAAGCGGTTTCGAAAGTAATCGAAACTTTCGGGCATCTCGATATTCTCGTCAATAATGCCGGAGAACAACATCCCGACCAGAATATAGAGGACATCAGCGAGGAACAGCTCCGCCGCACATTCCAGACCAATATCTTCGCAATGTTCTTTCTCACTCAGGCCGCGATGCCGCATCTCGGGGCGGGCGCGACCATTATCAACTGCACCTCCGTCACAATGTATCAGGGGTCGAAGGAGTTGCTTGATTATTCGAGTACGAAAGGCGCGATTACAGCCTTCACCCGGTCATTGAGCGAAAATCTGGTGGGCAAAGGCATACGCGTCAATGGCGTGGCGCCCGGTCCGATCTGGACACCGCTCAATCCTTTCGGCGGTGCTTCGGATGAAAAGCTCGAGCATTTCGGGGAAAGCACACCGATGGGCCGTCCCGGCCAGCCTAATGAAGTGGCGTCTGCCTTCCTGTTCCTTGCGTGCGAGGACAGCAGCTATATGAGCGGGCAGATTTTGCATCCCAATGGCGGAATTATCGTCGGCAGTTAACAGGGCATATCCGCCGGTATGAGATAGGGAAGGTAGCGGCGGATTCCCCTCTCGTATTTCTCCCTCGTTCAGTCCCTTGGACTTCCCGCTTCCCAGATAAACCGCCCGTCTGCGGGAATCTGAGGGCCGCTCATATTTGCAACGGTAAAGTGGCGCAGCTTTTCCGCTTCACGCAACTTCGCGGCGTTTCAAGGGTTAAACCCAGGCACCCTATCTGCAAAGGAGAATAACCATGTCCGCCTACCCCTTTAAAAAGCGCGTGCTGCTCAGTTTTTGCGTCGCTGCTGCAGTGCCGCTCGGCGCCTGCAGCGAATATGGTTCGCGCCCCGGCTATGGATATAATGACGGTTATAATGACGGTTATGTGTTGCGCGACAATGACGAGATCTACCGCGATCGCGATGGCCGCTATTATTGCAAGAAGCCCGATGGCACGACCGGCCTGATCGTCGGCGGCCTTGCTGGCGGTGTATTGGGGAACATCATCGCGCCGGGCGGCAGCAAGACGCTGGGCACGATTCTGGGCGCGGCGGGCGGCGCGATTGCCGGCCAAGCAATCGACCGCAATAATGTTCGCTGTAAATAACCGGCGAGCGTTGATGGCGAAGCCTTGAACCGCTGAACGTTGCGTGGCCGGTCGGGCCTACCTCTGGCAGGCCGCGCAGTAGAAGGTGGATCTGCCTCCCTCCGCGCGGCGCAGCACATTTGCGCCGCAGGTGGGACAGGGTTCGCCCTCGCGGCCATAGACCCGCCACTGCTTCGAGAAATAACCCAATTCGCCATCGGGCCGTGCATAGTCCCGCAGGCTCGATCCACCTGCCGCAATCGCGCTGGTCAGCACGGCCTTGACCGCATCGACCAGCCGCGCGATCCGTGTCGCCGACAGCTTGCCGGCTTGCGCGCGGGGCGCAATCCCCGCCATGTGCAGCGCTTCGCACACGTAGATATTGCCCAGCCCTGCCACCACGCGCTGATCGAGCAGCGCCGCCTTGATCGGGGTGGCCTTGCCCGTGAGCGCCGCCTTCAACGCCGCGCCGGTGAACATATCGCCCAGCGGCTCCGGCCCCATGCGCGTGAATGGCGGATAGCTCTCCAGCGCATCCTCTCGCACCAGCTCGACAAAGCCGAAACGCCGGGGGTCGCACAGGGCGAGCCGTCGCCCTTCATCCGTCCCGATCACCAGATGATCGTGCTTGCCGATCTCATCCGGGTCCACCCGCCAGCGCCCGGACATGCCGAGGTGAAAGATCATCATGTCGCCGCGGTCGGTGCCGATCAGCCCATATTTCGCGCGCCGTCCCAGCGTTTCTACCCGCGCGCCGGTCATCCGTTGCCGCAGGTCCGGAGGAAAACGCAGGCGCAAATCCGCCCGGCGCGGTTCGACGCTGCTGAGCACGCGCCCTTCCAGCACGGATCGCAACCCGGCAACGGTGGTTTCGACTTCGGGAAGTTCAGGCATCGCTCACGCTTATCACCCTTTGCCAATGCGGCAAGACCAAGTAAGGGAACCCCATGAACGAAACAGTGTCTTTCGGATACCGCGATGTCGATGCGGCTGAAAAAGCGGATATGGTCCGCTCGGTCTTTTCCGGCGTTGCGGGCAAATATGATCTGATGAACGACGCCATGTCGATGGGCGCGCATCGCTTGTGGAAAGATCAGTTCGTGCGCCGGGTCAAGCCGCGGGCCGGGGAAGCCATTCTCGATATGGCGGGCGGCACCGGCGATATCGCCTTCCGTCTGCACAAGGCGGGCGCGGTGGTGACGGTCGCGGACATCAACCCGGAAATGCTGGCCGTCGGGCAGGAGCGCGCCGCGAAACGCAAGATCGAGGGGCTTGTCTGGTCGGAGCAGAATGCCGAGGAATTGAGCTTCGTGGACCGCAGCTTCGATGCCTACACCATTGCTTTCGGCATCCGCAACGTCACCTTCATCGACAAGGCGCTGGCCGAAGCGCATCGCGTGCTGAAATTCGGCGGGCGCTTCTATTGCCTCGAATTCTCGTCCTGCGTCTGGCCCGGTTTCGCCGAAATCTATGATGCGTATTCGCACCGCCTCGTGCCCAGGATCGGCAAGATGATCGCGGGCGACGAGGACAGCTATCGCTATCTCATCGAATCCATCCGCCGGTTCCCGACGATGCCGGAATTCGAGCGCAAGATAAAAGCGGCGGGCTTCGTGCAAACGAAGGTCGAACCGATATTGGGCGGCCTCGTGGCGATCCATAGCGGCTGGAAGATTTAAACCGCAGATGACCGCGCACATCACCCATCTCGCCCGCCTGCTCAAATGGGGGCGCACCCTTGCCCGCCATGGCGCGCTGATGGGGATCGAGCGCGATCTCAACACGCCTGCGCCGGTGCGCCGCCTCGTCCGCCTCGCCCGTTTCGGCGCGCGCGTGCCAAAGCAGCCGCGCTACGCCGAAGCCTTTCAGGCGATAGGCCCCGCCGCCATCAAGCTTGGCCAGACGCTCGCTACCCGGCCCGATCTGGTTGGGGAAGAGGCCGCGCGCGATCTTCTCACGCTTCAGGACGCGCTGCCGCCGGTGCCGTTCGCGAAAGTTCGTGCGGCCGCGGAAAGCGCCCTCGGCCAGCCGCTGGAAGCCCTCTACGCCCGGTTCGACGAGGAGCCGGTCGGCGCCGCCTCCATTGCGCAGGTGCATCGCGCCGTGACGCCCGATGGCCGCCACGTTGCCGTGAAAGTGCTGCGCCCCGGCGTATCCGGGCAAATGGCGCGCGACATCGAGACCTATGAATGGGCGGCGGCGCATCTGGAGAGCCTGGGCGGCGAGGCAAAGCGCCTGCGCCCCCGGCTCGTCATCGCCAACTTCAAGCGCTGGACCGCGCGCGAACTCGATCTGCGCCGCGAGGCCGCATCCTCGTCCGAACTCGCCGAAGCCATGTCTGCCGAACCGGGCTATATCGTTCCCGCGATAGACTGGGACCGCACGTCGGGCCGGGTCATGACGATGGAATGGGTCGACGGCATCAAGATATCCGACCGCGATGCCATCATCGCCGCCGGGCACGACCCCAAAGAGCTTGCCGCCCGCCTCGTCAACACCTTCCTGCATCAGGCGATTGCGGAAGGATTCTTCCACGCCGACATGCATCAGGGCAATTTGTTCGTGACGCCCGAAGGCAAGATCGCGGCGATCGATTTCGGCATCATGGGCCGCATAGACCGGCGCGCGCGGCTCTGGCTCGCCGAAATTCTCTATGGCCTCATCACCGGCAATTACAAACGCGTCGCTGAAATCCATTTCGAGGCGCAATATGTACCCGCGCATCATAATGTCGCAGAATTCGCCACGGCTCTGCGCGCGGTAGGCGAGCCGATGCGTGGCAAGCCGGTCAAGGAGCTTTCCGTCGGCCAGATGCTCGACGGGCTGTTCGCCATCACCCGCGATTTCGATATGGAGACGCAGCCGCACCTCCTCCTGCTGCAAAAGACGATGGTCATGGTCGAAGGCGTGGCGACGGCGCTCGATCCCGACATCAATATGTGGGAGGTAAGCGGCCCCTATGTCTCCGCCTGGCTGCGCGACGAACTTGGCCCGGAAGCCAAGGCCGCCGACACGCTGGTCGAAACATGGCGCACGCTTACCCGCCTGCCCGATCTCATCCGCCGCATCGAAGACCGCTTCCCCGATCCCGGCGGCGCGCCGCCGCTGCCGCCATTACCAGAAGTGCGGATGATGGAATGGAAGGGCGGCTGGATAGTGCGCTATGGCGGCGTTGCGGTACTCGCCGCAGCAACCAGCGCACTGGCCATGCACTTCTGGGGCTGACCTCCCAAACTTGCATTATCGCCCCAAATCCCTAAACCGCGCCCATATTGCGATGCAGCACCAGTCTGCACATCATCTCACCGGGGCATTATTTCATGGCACTTCACAGCGATTTTCGCCGCGACTGGCTATCCAACCCGCGCACGGAGTTCCTTTCCGGCCTCGTCGTCGCGCTGGCGCTGATCCCCGAAGCCATCGGCTTCTCGATCATCGCCGGCGTCGATCCGCGCGTTGGGCTTTACGCCAGCTTTTCGATTGCCGTCATCATATCATTGGTCGGCGGACGCCCCGGCATGATCTCCGCCGCGACCGCCGCCGTTGCCGTGCTGGTCGTGCCGTTGGTACGCGATCATGGCGTCGAATATCTGTTCGCCGCGACGATATTGATGGGGCTGTTTCAGGGGCTGGCGGCATTGCTGCGCCTCGACTTGTTGATGCGCTTCGTTTCGCGCTCGGTCATCACCGGCTTCGTCAATGCGCTCGCCATTCTCATCTTCATGGCTCAGCTTCCCCAATTGACGGGCGAAGCGGCGACCTTCACTACTTATGCAATGGTCGCGGCTGGTCTCGCCATCATCTATGGCCTGCCGCGCCTCACCACCGCCGTGCCTGCGCCACTTGTCGCCATCATCCTGCTCGCGGCGGTCAGCATGTCGATGGGCCTCGAAGTCTTTACCGTCGGCCAGATGGGTGCGCTGCCCGATACCTTGCCCAGCCTGCATTGGCCGCAGGTGCCGCTTACGCTCGAAACGCTGGCCATCATCGCCCCTTATTCTGCCGCGATGGCCGCAGTCGGCCTGCTCGAATCGCTGCTCACTGCTTCGATCGTCGACGATATGACCGAAACGCGCAGCGACAAGCGCCGCGAAACCTGGGGGCAAGGCCTCGCCAATTTCTGCACCGGCTTCATCGGCGGCATGGGCGGCTGCGCGATGATCGGCCAGTCGGTCATCAACATCAAATCGGGCGGACGCCGCCGCCTCTCCACGTTCGTCGCGGGCACCATGCTGCTCATCCTCATCGTCGCGCTGGGTGATTGGGTTGCGCGCATACCGATGCCGGCCTTGGTCGCTGTGATGATCTTCGTCTCGATCAGCACCTTCCGCTGGAAGAGCTTCCTTGAAATACGGCATCATCCGCTGCCATCCACCATCGTCATGCTCGCCACCGTCGTCATGGTCGTCGCCACGCATGATCTGTCCATCGGCGTGCTGACCGGCGTGCTGCTGTCGGGCATTTTCTTCGCGTGGAAGGTGCGACAACTTCTCACCATCGATATCGGCAAGGAAGGAACGACGCGTCGCTATACCATCGGCGGCCAGCTTTTCTTCGGCTGCGTCGACGTGCTGTATGAGGCGATGGAATTCAACGAGCGCGACATCGACACCGTCATCATCGACGTGCATGAAGCGCATATCTGGGATATTTCCGCGACCGGCATGATCGACAAGATCGTCCTGCGCCTGCGCAATGAGGGTAAGACGGTCGAACTGATCGGCCTCAACGAAGCCAGCGCCACGCTGGTCGATAAATATGGCGAGCATCAGAAGCCGTTCCAGAGCCTCGGCGTGCAGGGGCATTAGAGTATCGTGCGGAAAGGTGTGCGAGCCGGAGTCACGTGCCTCCGGCTCGGGGTTTTCCGCAATAAACGACGCGAAACAAAAACCTGAAATGAGCAGGGTGATTCAGCTCTGACGCTGCCCGCTCTGATGAGAGTTCGATCGCCCAGAATGGAGCTGGACCATTGCCGAGTTGAGCCGATAATAAGCGGCGGCCGCTCCAAACAGGCCGATTTCGTCATGTATGGCCAGTCTGACGGGAATCTGGCGCATCAGGCCTTCGAACCGCCCCTTGGCGGTGAAGCGGGAATGAAAGCCGCTTTGGCGCAGCAGCGGCTGGAGGCGCCGGGTAAGGCTGCCCACGAGAACCACTGCGCTGGGGCCGTGGACCAGCGCGATGTCACCCGCGACCGAACCATAGATCATGCAGAATCGCTCAAGCGCCGCCCGGGCCAGCGCATTTTCTCCGGACAATGCGGCTGCCCACAGGTCGGCATCGTTCAACAACGCCACTTCCGCACGATTCATCTCCGCGAGGCCGCGATAGATGGCATTGAGCCCCGGTCCCGACGCCAGCCGTTCAACAGAGACGCGCAGATGCTCCGCGCGCAAGGAAGCAAGCAATGTCGCTTCCGTGTTGTCGAGCGGCGCAAAATCGATATGCCCGCCTTCGGTCGCAATCACCTGGGGTATGCCGCCGGAATACGCGATCAGGCTTACCCCAAGCCCCGTTCCCGGCCCCAAAACGGTGACGGCGCCATTTTCGGGAAACGGATGATCCGGCCCGAACAGCAATTCCATCTCCGTGGCCGATAGCCGGGTGACGGCATGGCCGATGGCTTCGAAATCATTGACAAGCGAGACATGCTCGATACCCAGCGCCGCCGCCAGGCCTTGCGGTCGGATAATCCAGCCGCTGTTGGTCAGGCGGATGATATCCGGGTTTATCGCCGACGCGATGCCGATGCAGGCGGAGGCAGGCAACCGGCCGCCATCATCGCGCGCGAAAGCGGCCCAGCAGCTCTCGAAACTGGGATAGTCCGCCACACGATATTTGAAGATCGTGCCGAGCTTGGGGGTGCCGTCTGCGCCACAGGTTGCGCGCGCAAACCGGGCGTTGGTGCCGCCGATGTCGACTGCAACGATTTCGGTCATATCCGCCATTACTGTTGGATACCTCTTATTGCGCGGCTCATGACAGGCGCGACAATTCTTCTATGAAGTTTTCCCGCCACACGACGACATCCTCGCGGCGCACGGATTCGATCATGATGTTCCACCGGCGGATGCGCTCTTCCTTCGGCATGGCAAGCGCCTGACCGATAGCCTCGCTGACCTCCTCGTTGTTATGCGGATTGACCAGCAGGGCATCGGGAAGCTGTAATGCCGCGCCCGCAAATTGCGACAGGATCAACACGCCGGGATCTTCCGGATCCTGCGCCGCCACATATTCCTTGGCGACGAGGTTCATGCCATCGCGCAGCGGCGTGACAAGGCCGATGTCGGCCGCGCGGTAGAATCCGGCCAGTTCGGAGCGGGGATAGCCGCGGTTGACATAGCGAATGGGAACCCACGCCACATCGGCATGCGCACCGTTGATATGCCCGGTCTTGGTTTCCAGATTCTCGCGGATATGCTTGTAGCTGGCAACCAGTTCGCGCGATGGCGGCGCGATCTGGAGCAGGATCAGCTCCTTTGCCATGTCCGGATTGTCGGTCAGGAACCGGCTATAGGCATCGAAGCGCTCGGCCAGTCCCTTAGAATAATCGAGGCGATCGACGCCGAGGGCAATTTTCCGGTTGTGGGCGCTGGCCTTCAACCGTTCGCAGGCTGCCAGCGCTGTCTTGCCATTCGCCGCCTCGGTGAACTCCTTGAAATCAATGCCGATGGGGAAGGCCTTGGCCTTGATTGTGCGGCCTTCGAAAGTGAAGGTCCGATCGGCATCGGCCTTGATCCCCAGTTCCTTGTCGAGATAATGCAGAAAGGATTCCAGCCACTCTTCGGTCTGGAAACCGATCAGGTCATAAGCCAGCATCGAACGCACCAGACGTTCATGGTAGGGCAGGGTGACGAGCAGACGGCTGGGCGGCCACGGAATATGCAGGAACAGGCCGATGCGATTCCTGATACCCTTTTGCCGCAACTGATCGCCCAGCGGCAGGAAATGATAATCATGCACCCAGACGAGGTCGTCGGATTCGATGAGCGGCAGGGCCGCTTCGGCAAAGCGCTGATTGACGCGTTCATAGCCGCTGCCGAAATGCCGCTCATATTCGGTCAGGTCGATGCGGTAATGGAACAGCGGCCATAATGTGCGATTGGCATAGCCGTTATAATATTCGTCTACATCCTGCGGTTCGAGGTCGATCGTGGCGGTGGTGATGCCATTATGGCGCTGCACGTCGAGATGGCCGGTAAACTCCTCGGTTTCCTTGCCGGACCAGCCGAACCATATGCCCTTGCGTTCGCGCAACGCCGCCGTGAGCGCGACCGCCAGCCCGCCCTGCGACCCCGCCGCGCTGCGGGCCTTGGGCGCCACCACCCGGTTCGATATGACGATCAGTCTGCTCATCGCACTTCACTCCACGGACGGGAAAGCGCGCCGGCGCAATTAATGATCCCTACGAGCGAATAAGTTTGCGGGAAATTGCCCCAAAGCTCGCCGGTCTCGAAATCCATATCTTCGGACAAAAGGCCCGATTTGGTGCGATGGCCCAGCATCGTTTCGAACAATTGCCGTGCCTCTTCATCTCTTCCGGCAAGATGCAGTGCCTCGATCAGCCAGAAAGTGCAGATATTGAACGCGGTTTCCGGGCGACCGAAATCGTCTTCGCTGTCGTAGCGCAGCATATGCTCGCCGCGCCGCAATACCCGCTCCACCGTTTCAAGTGTCACCATGAAGCGCGGGTTGCCGATGTCGACATAGCGCAGCTCCACGAGTTGCAAGAGGCTGGCGTCGAGTTCCGTTCCGCCGAAGCTGGCGGCATAATGGCCCTTTTCCTCTGACCACGCCTCCGCCTCGATGCGTTGCCGGATTTTATCCGCACGATCGGCCCAGAATTGCCGGCGATCCTCCATTCCCAATACCTCGGCGGCATTGGCGAGCCGGTCGCAAGCTGCCCAACTCATCACGCTGCTATAGGTATGAACGGCCGTGCGCGTCCTTAACTCCCACAACCCCGCGTCGGGCTGGTCGTGCATGCGCCATGCCATCTCACCGACCTTTTCCAGGCTGATGAAATCATCCTCATTGGCCATGCGGAGCAGGCGCCGGTCGTAAAAGGCCTGAATGTTCGGAAGGATGATCTGGCCGTAGCAGTCATTCTGGATCTGAAGATAGGCCTCATTGCCCACCCGCACGGGCCCCATGCCGCGATATCCATCGAGCCCTTCGGCAATCTGTTCGACCAGGCTCTTTTCCCCGCTCACCGAATAGAGCGGCTGGATCACTCCGCCCTCCGAGGCGTCGACCAGATTGCGCAGATAGCCGAGATATTTTTCGAGCACATCGAGCGCGCCCAGCCGGTTAAGCGCCTGCACCGTGTAATAGGCATCGCGGATCCAGCAATAGCGATAGTCCCAGTTGCGCTGCGATCCCGGCGCTTCAGGGATGGAAGTGGTGAGCGCCGCAACAATCGCTCCGGTTTCCTCGTGCTGACACAGCTTCAGCGTAATCGCCGCGCGGATGACTGCGTCCTGCCATTCCAGCGGGGTTGCAAGGCCGCGCACCCATGTGCGCCAATAGCTCTCGGTCTGTTCCAGCATGGTTTCCGTTTCACGCCCCACATTGCCGTTGAAGGGCTCGTCGGGGCCGAGGAAGAAATGCAGACTGCGCTCCACCCGAAACGCACGCTCTTCAAGAATATAGCCGACCGAGGCATCGGTGGTCAGGCGAAGCGCGTGATCGCCCAGCAGGTAACGGATATGATTGGTGCCGTTGGTGCGCTCCGCGACCTGCGCGCCATAATTCTTCATCGGCGCGAGACGGATGGTCAGGCGCGGCGATCCGCAAACCGGGCGGACGATGCGCGCGTAGGCGACGGGGCGATACATACGGCCGGACCGCTCAAAGCGGGGGCAGAAGTCGTATATATCGACCATGCCGCCATTCTTGTCTTCCAGGCGGGTAACAAGAATAGGCGTGTTGCGCATATAATGCTGCCGGGTGCTGACCTGATCCACCAGTTCCAGCCGCCATGCCCCCATGCTCTGATCGGCGCTGCCGTTCCGAAGCAGGGCGCAAAAAGCAGGATCGCCATCCACGCGCGGAATACAGCCCCAGACGAGGCTTCCGCTTTCGTCGATCAGGCCGCTGACCTGACAATTGCCGATGGGCCATAGCTGCAAAGAGTTCATACCAACCCTTCCTTCAGCCATGCCAGTACATCTGCCACGCTTGGCAAGCGCCAACGTGCCGCCGTTTCTCGTTCGGGTCCGACCAAAATTCCTGCTCCCTCATATTCCAACACTTTGGTGAAGGCATCCTCATCGGTGAGGTCGTCGCCCACGAACAGCGGCCGCGACCCTTGAAATACGGGTGTCTGGATGAATTTCTCCACGGCGCTTCCCTTGTCCGCGCCGGGCATCAGCAATTCAACCACCATCTTGCCGCGCTTGATCGTCAACCCCATGACATGCGCGAGCGACGCAGTGACGTCGAGCACCTCGGCTTCGGCGGCCGGCAGATTGCGATAATGCAGGGCGACGCCAAAAGGCTTGGTTTCGACAATCAAACCGCTGTGCTTCAGGGCAAGGCGGCGCAATTCCATTTCCGCTTGCGGCGGGACGGGGGATAGCAGTGCCTCGATATGCGCGCTCCCGCTATGGCGCATTTCGCCGCCATGCGAACCGGCCATGGCGAGACCCACCGGCCCGAGCCAATTATCGAGATCGATCAGCGATCGGCCGCTGATAATCGCCAGCCGGTTATCCAGTTTTTCCGCGAGCGACCGCAATAGATGCGGCAGTTCGGGCGCGACCCGGATGCCATCCGGGCTGGGCGCCATATCGACGAGCGTTCCATCGAAATCGAGGAACAACGAGACGTTGGAAATTCCGTCGATGGGGAGAGGAGCCACCAGTGGGGGCTGATTCGACGTGTTGAGGGAAGGGTTGGTATCGGTCATCACCTTATCGGGCGATACCATCCCGCAGTTGAAAAAGCTAATTGCAATTGGGCAATTCTTCTCCGTCCACAGCCTTGGTTCGGGATGGGATGAGCGGTTTCTCCTGCGCGCTCACCGGCTCCTGTATCATTCCGCCGCTTCCGCCTTCTCGCGCTCCAATAGCGGTTTGAGATACCGCCCCGTATAGCTCCGCGCCTGTTGCGCCACCGCCTCCGGTACGCCCTCGGCAACAATCTCGCCACCCTTGACGCCGCCTTCCGGCCCCATGTCGATGATCCAGTCCGCCGTCTTGATGACATCGAGATTATGCTCGATCACGACGACGCTGTTGCCTTGTTCGACGAGCGCATGGAGAACTTCGAGCAGCTTGCGCACATCCTCGAAGTGCAGGCCGGTCGTGGGTTCGTCCAATATATAGAGCGTATTGCCCGTCGCACGGCGCGAGAGTTCCTTGGCGAGTTTCACACGCTGCGCCTCCCCTCCCGAGAGCGTCGTCGCCTGCTGGCCGACCTTGATATAACCCAGGCCCACTTCGGCGAGCATCGCCATCTTGTCGCGGATCGAGGGGACGGCCTTGAAGAATTCGACCGCATCCTCGACCGTCATGTCGAGCACGTCGGCGATGCTCATGCCCTTGAACTTCACCTCCAGCGTTTCGCGGTTGTAGCGCTTGCCATGGCATTCCTCGCAGGTGACATAAACATCGGGCAGGAAGTGCATCTCGATCTTGATGAGGCCGTCGCCGGTGCATTTTTCGCAGCGACCGCCCTTGACGTTGAAGCTGAAGCGGCCGGGCTTGTATCCGCGCGCCTGCGCTTCGGGGAGCCCTGCGAACCAGTCGCGGATATTGGTGAAGGCGCCGGTGTAAGTGGCGGGATTGGAGCGCGGGGTGCGGCCGATGGGCGACTGGTCGATGTCGATCACCTTGTCGAGATGTTCGAGGCCGGTGACGCTGTCATGCGCGCCCGCGATGATGCGCGCGCCATTCAGCGCCCGGGCCGACGCGGCATAGAGAGTGTCGATGGTGAGGCTCGATTTGCCCGACCCCGACACGCCGGTAATACAAGTGAAGGTGCCGAGCGGAATGCTGGCTGTCACGCCGGTGAGGTTGTTGGCGCGGGCATTGTGGATGGTGAGCTTCCTGCCCGATCCCTTGCGGCGCTTCTTCGGTGTCGGAATCTCGCGGGTGCCGTTGAGATAATCGGCGGTCAGGCTGCCCTGCGCGTTGAGGATGTCGGCGAGCGATCCTTGTGCCACCACCTCCCCGCCGTGCACGCCCGCGCCCGGCCCCATGTCGACGATATGGTCGGCGTGGCGGATCGCGTCCTCGTCATGCTCGACGACGATGACGGTGTTGCCGAGATCGCGTAGCCGCTTCAGCGTGACGAGCAGCATGTCGTTGTCGCGCTGATGCAGACCGATGCTCGGTTCGTCAAGCACATAGAGCACGCCCGACAGGCCCGAGCCGATCTGGCTGGCGAGGCGGATGCGCTGGCTCTCGCCACCCGACAGCGTTCCCGATGTGCGGTTGAGGTTGAGATAATCGAGGCCGACATTGTTGAGGAAGCCGAGACGCTCGACGATTTCCTTCAATATGGCCTTGGCGATCTGGTTCTGCTGATCGGTGAGATGGGCAGGCAGCGCCTCGAAAAAGGCGAGCGCGTCGACGACGCTGCGCCGGGTCGGCTGCGAGATGTCCTCGCCCGCGATCTTGACGCTCAAGGCTTCGGGTTTGAGGCGTGCGCCTTCACAGGTTTCGCAGGGCTGCGCGGTTTGATATTTGCTCAGCTCCTCGCGCATCCACGCGCTGTCGGTGGAAAGCATGCGGCGGTTGAGGTTGCCGATCACGCCTTCGAACGGCTTGTTGACGCTATATTCCTTGCGGCCGTCCTTGAAGGTGAGCTGCACCGGCATGCCGCCCGTGCCATGCAGGATGATGAGCTTCTGGTCCGGCTCCAGATCCTTCCACGGCGTATCGAGGCTGAAATCATAGGCGCGGGCGAGCGAGGCCAGCACCTGCATATAATAAGGCGAAGGAGGGTTGGATTTGGCCCACGGAACGATCGCGCCTTTCTTGAGCGAGAGCGCTTCGTTGGGGACGACGAGCTGTTCATCGAACAGCAGCTTTTCGCCAAGGCCATCGCAGGCGGGGCAGGCGCCTTGCGGGGCATTGAAGCTGAACAGGCGCGGCTCGATCTCGGCGATGGTGAAGCCGGAGACAGGGCAGGCGAATTTCTCGGAAAACACGATGCGGTTGGGCGGAATGCCCGCGCCCTTCATCGCTCCGGCATCGGCCGCTTCATCTTCGCGTCCCGGCACCACGCCATCGGCAAGATCGACATAGGCAAGACCGTCGGCCAGCTTCAATGCGGTTTCGAAACTGTCGGCAAGGCGGGTGGAAATGTCAGGCTTTACCGCGATGCGGTCGACCACGACTTCGATGTCATGCTTATATTTCTTGTCGAGCGTGGGGGCTTCCTCGATGGCGTAGAATTCGCCGTCGATGCGCACGCGGGTGAAACCAGCCTTCTGCCACTCGGCCAGCTCCTTGCGATATTCGCCCTTGCGACCGCGCACCACGGGCGCAAGCAGGTAGAGGCGCGTGCCTTCCGGCAATTGCATGACCCGGTCTACCATCTGGCTGACGGTCTGGGCGGAAATAGGGAGGCCGGTGGCGGGAGAATAAGGGATGCCGACGCGCGCCCAGAGCAGGCGCATATAATCGTAAATCTCGGTGACGGTGGCGACGGTCGAGCGCGGATTGCGGCTGGTGGTTTTCTGCTCGATGCTGATCGCGGGCGAGAGACCGTCGATATGCTCGACATCGGGCTTCTGCATCATCTCCAGGAACTGGCGCGCATAAGCGGAGAGCGATTCGACATAGCGACGCTGCCCCTCGGCATAGATGGTGTCGAAGGCGAGGGAGGATTTGCCCGAACCGGAAAGGCCAGTGATGACAATGAGCTTGTCGCGGGGCAGATCGATATTAACGCCCTTGAGATTATGTTCGCGCGCACCGCGAACTTTGATTTGCGTCAGCATGTGGCGGCCAGATCCTGTTGATGGTCGTTTCCTAAGTGGGGCTGTTTCCGCTCAGGTCAATATATGGTGTTCGATATATGTTCTTCGTGACAGATGCGCAATCATCCTTCGCGCATATGCATAGTCTCTTCGCAACAGGACGCGCCAATGAGTGAGGAAACGTCCAATTTTTACTTTTTTTCTCGCAACGATTCGCGCTTTACGTTAGGATACAGGCGATTCGTGAGTTGTTATCTGCGGGGATAACAGGGGGTGGTCGAAAAACATAAGGGCTCCGGTGAGCCCTTTTGTGCGTTTCTACCTGCTTTTCCGCAGATTTTGACAATATTGCAGAGATCCTAAGTGCCCGACAGCATCTAGGAGCGCCCCCGGACATCCCTTGCTCCGGGGGCGTATTGTTTATGGCAGCCCGTCAGGGCGACCGGGACGGAAGAAATTTGTTGCAGTGCAACAAAAAATTGCCCACATCTTCTAATCAATATTAACGGCAGGCAACCTATCCTTAAGGCTTTGCTAACCGCTTTTGGTGCAGAATTGTTTTCATTCCGGGTTATGGAGGTTCGGAGGCAAGGGACATGGCAATGAACATAAAGTCGCCAGATGGAACAATCACCCTCGCGGAAATGCGGGAATTCGCCAGCTTTGCTGCCGCGACACAGCGCTATATCCGCCGTTCCCTTGATGTTGCCTTCCACCGTGCCGATGCGATGGAGCTCTGGTGCCGCGATGTCGTCGAGGCCGCCAGCATCCGCGCGCAATCGCGTGTTTACGAACGCATCCATGAGCTGCGCGTGATCATTCCCGACGATAGCGGGCTGGATCAGGTCGAACCATTTCTGGCGCCCCTTATCAGCATGTCGGCGTTCGATCTGGCGCAGGATCGGCTGTCGAGCTTTTCGGCCTATCGTTTCCTGTATGAGCGTTTGCTGGGCGCGGGGGCGCGGCCATGGCTGCCCGGAGCTTTCTGTGCGGCGGCGAGCCTGCCGAACCTGCATCCCGAAAAGCGTCGCGCGCTGCTCCAGTCGATCAGCGAGGCGGCGGCAACGGCGATCGGCTGGTCGAACCGTGAACCGAGCTTCTACCCGGAATGGGTGGAAAAGGTCGACATCAGCAACGCACCGCATTAAGTGGCGGCCCTTCGGGGCCTTTGCGTTTCTGACTGTCGTGCCCGTGAGCGTCATCGCCGGGGCCATTCCCCTCTATTCAGTGATTCCCGTATTTGGCTCCTATAATGGTCCCCATTCTTTCGGTTGTGGGCGAACATAAGCGGGACATCCTCACGCTGACAGCGCTGCATGCTGCACTCAAAGGCGGGATCAGCGCAGCGGCCGAGGCTTTCACGGCAGAACGTCTGGTGCACAAGCCGCACAGCCCATGGGCAGGGCGCCTCGCGCGGCAAGCGCGGGCGTTGGACGAAAAGGTCGCGGCGTGATATAGAGTGATTTCGAAGCAGGTGGAAACTTCGAAGCAGGTGGAAACTTCGAAGCAGGTGGAAACGTAGTTCACCGAAGGTAATCACCTGCTGACTCGGAAATCACGACATGACCCGCCAACAGAGCGGGTGCTCTAGGTTAACCTCAGCATTCTTATAAGCGGACGTTGATATCCATCATCAGAGCCCGACTGGACCCAGCACCAACGTGCGTCACAGTCGATTCGCATCGTCAACCTTGGTGAAGTAATGGATGCCATCCTGAGTCAAACTGCCATTGGCTCGTTCAATCTCCTCGTATTCAGGTCAAGAATGTGACAGAACTCAGGCTATAAACGGATAAGCCACTCCAGCCTGAGGGACGTAGGGAGGATTTCCCATGAACAGACCCGGTCATGTCTCGTTGTTGCGATGTCTGTTCTCCCTGTGCCTGTTGCTTGGTCTTGCACAGCCATTTGCCTGGGCCGAGCGACCGGCCATAGAACGGGAAGTTCCTGTCCTCACGATCGACGGGGCGATCGGCCCCGCTACGGCTGACTATGTCTCTAATGGAATTGCCTCAGCTGTGGAAAAGGGCGCGCCAATGGTCGTGATCCGCATGGATACACCCGGCGGCCTCGATATCTCAATGCGAGAGATCATCCGTGTGATCGTCAATGCGCCAATGCCGGTGGTGACATATGTCAGCCCCAGTGGCGCGCGGGCAGCCAGCGCCGGCGCGTTCATCCTGACAGCCAGTCACGTCGCGGCGATGGCACCCGGCACCAATGTCGGTGCCGCCACGCCCGTCCAGCTTGGCGCGCCAGGTCCGGCTGCCGCGCCCGAGTCGAAGGGCGAGGACGAGAACAAGAGCGAAGGATCGAAGCCTTCAGGACAGAAGGGGGGTAATGCGAGTGAGGCCAAGGCGCTCAACGACGCCATCGCCTATATCCGATCGCTCGCCGAAATGCGTGGCCGCAACGCAGACTGGGCGGAAACGGCGGTGCGCGATGCTGCCAGTCTCTCTGCGCAATCCGCGCTTCAGCAAAATGTGATCGATATCGTCGCCCGTGACGACACGGCCCTGCTGACGCAGTTGAACGGCCGGAGTGTCAAGGTCGGCGCGGGCGAAGTCCGTCTCGACACACGCGGAATAGTTCTGAGCGAGCTTACGCCAAACTGGCGCACCCGGCTCCTGGCCGCGATCACCAACCCCAACATTGCGCTGATCCTGATGATGCTCGGGGCCTATGGGTTGCTGTTCGAGTTCATGAATCCAGGCGCGCTGTATCCGGGAACCATTGGTGCGATCTGCCTGCTGGTCGGGCTTTACGCGCTCTCTGCCCTGCCCGTGAATTATGCCGGGATCGCGCTGATCCTCCTCGGCATGGCCCTGATGGCAGCCGAAGCCTTTTCCCCGTCCTTCGGCATATTGGGGATTGGCGGTGTCATTGCCTTCGCGCTGGGCGCTACTATCATGTTCGACAGCGATATTCCGGAGTTTCGTATCGCGTTGCCCGTACTCGGTGCTGTCGCAGTTGCGAGCCTCGGGGCGACCTTGCTGACCGCGAAGCTGGCGCTGGAATCGCGCCGTAGCAAGGTGGTCAGCGGCCGCGAGGAAATGGTCGGCGCGTCAGGCCATGTGCTCGACTGGAAAGGAACCAGCGGACATGTTCACGTTCACGGCGAGCGTTGGCGCGCCAGCGGCACAGGTGAATTTGCTGCTGGCCAGCTTGTTCGCGTGGTTGGCCTTGAAGGGCTGACCCTTGCGATCGAGCCGATAAGCTAGTGGTTCGATTCTGACATTTGCATCCCTTTCGGCAAGAGCAGGAGCAAATGTCAGAATCATTAGAACCACTAGCAATATTATGATTCTAGTGGATTTTATGATTTTAACATTCGCAGGCGCCCTATCCCCAAATGGGATGCGAATGCTAAAATCAATCCACTAGGGACCAGAAAGAGGAGACAGGCCATGCCCATATTCGGAGATCTCGCATTCTATCTGCCACTGATTTTTCTGCTGCTGATATTTCTCATATCGGCAATCAAGATTCTTCGGGAATATGAGCGGGGTGTCGTGTTCACCCTGGGTCGGTTCACGGGGGTCAAGGGGCCGGGGCTGATCCTGCTGGTCCCCTTTGTCCAGCAACTCGTGCGGATGGACTTGCGCACGATCGTGCTCGACGTTCCGACCCAGGACGTGATCTCTCGGGACAACGTCTCGGTGAAGGTCAATGCCGTGCTCTATTTCCGGGTGATTGCGCCCGATCTGGCAACCATCCAGGTCGAGAACTTTATGCAGGCGACCAGCGAGCTCGCCCAGACCACGCTGCGTTCCGTACTTGGCAAGCATGAGCTAGATGAAATGCTGTCCGAACGCGACAAGCTCAACGCCGATATCCAGGAGATCCTCGATGCCCAGACCGATGCCTGGGGCATCAAGGTCGCGAATGTCGAGATCAAGCATGTGGACATCGACGAATCCATGGTACGGGCGATCGCTCGCCAGGCGGAAGCCGAGCGCGAGCGGCGTGCGAAGGTGATCAACGCCGAAGGCGAGCAACAGGCCGCACAAAAGCTGCTCGAGGCCGCAGAGATACTCGGGCAGCGTCCCGAAGCGATGCAGTTGCGCTATCTCTCAACGCTGAATGTCATAGCCGGAGAGCGCAGCTCCACTATCGTCTTTCCTTTCCCTCTCGAGTTCATGGACCTTCTCAAGAATGTAAAGCGCGAGACGTAGAGCGCCGAATCTGGGGCTTATATCCGACAAGCGTGCTGCAAGCGCGCTCTCCGAACGCCAACCCCTTGGCTATCACACCTGTGCCGGGGGTGTCTGTCGACGCAGCGCCAGACGCATCTGCTTTTCGATCTCAATCAGGCCGAAGAATACCGCCCCCACCGTCACGATCAGGACGCCGTCGAGCAATGGCACGGCCCGCGTCCCGAAGATCGTCTGCAAAGGCGAAAAATAGGTCACCGCGAACTGTGCCGCCGTGACGGTGATTACCGAGAGCCAGACGATGGGCGTCCCGCGCACTGCGGCCAGCGTGAGCGAGGTGCTGTGAATGTTCCGGATGAAGAACAGGTGGAAGATCTCGAGAACCACCAGCGTGTTGACCGCCATCGTCTGGGCCAGCGCCACCGGATAGCCCTTGTCGATAGCATAGGCAAAGACACCGAAAACCGCGATCACGAAGAGACTTGAAACCAGCAGGATGTGCCAGATCAGCTCGCCGGTCAGCAGGGGAGCATCCCGCGGCCGCGGCGGACGGCGCATCGTCCCCTTCTCGCTCGGCTCGAAGGCGAGCGCTATGCCCAGCGTCGTCGCGGTGATGAGGTTGATCCAGAGGATCTGCACCGCCGTGACCGGCAGGGTCATGCCCGCGAACAACGCGACCATGATCGTCATCGCTTCGCCGGCATTGGTAGGCAAGGTCCAGCTGATCACCTTCTTGATATTGTCATACACCGTGCGCCCCTCCCGCACGGCGGCCGCGATCGAGGCGAAATTGTCGTCGGCGAGAACGAGTTCGGCGGCTTCCTTGGCGGCTTCGCTGCCTTTGAGCCCCATGGCCGTACCAGCATCAGCGCGCTTGAGCGCGGGGGCGTCGTTCACTCCATCCCCGGTCATGGCGACGGTCAATCCCCGCGCCTGCAATGCCGTGACCAGCCTGAGCTTGTGGGCCGGAGAGGTCCGGGCAAAGACGTCGGTCTCCATGGCGGCATCGGCCAATTGGCCATCGCTCATCTGCTCGATATCGACGCCGGTCAGCACCTGGTCGCTGTTGCGCAGACCGATCTGAGCGGCGATGGCCCGCGCCGTGGCGCCATGATCGCCGGTGATCATCTTTACCCTGATGCCCGCCTGATGGCATTCTGCCACAGCTTCGACGGCTTCGGGTCGCGGCGGATCAATCAGCCCGACGAGCCCGATGAAGGTGAGATGCCCGTCAATGTCGGACATATTCAGAACGGTGTCGTCCTGTCGCATCATGCGCGCCGCCACCCCGATCACCCGCTGCCCCGCGCCGGCCAATTGCTCAATCCCTGCCTGCCAGAAATCCAGATCCAGTGGTGCCACGTCGTCTTCGCCAACCCGCTGGTTCCGGCACATGGCCAGCACGGCCTCAGGCGCGCCCTTCACATGGATGAAGGCATGGCCCTCATGGTCATGGTGCAGCACCGCCATGTAGCGATAGGCGGCATCGAACGGAATCGCGTCTGTTCGGGCAAGCCCGCCAAACGGCGCAGTTCCCTCGTCGGTGACCTTTCCAGCCAGAGCAAGCAAGGCTCCCTCCATCGGATCGCCTTCTACGCGCCAGCCCTCGTCGGACCGGAGCAGAGCCGCATCGTTACATAATGCGGCGGCGCGCGCGAATTCTTCAAGAACCGGATAGCGGGCGGTATCAGCGGCCGCATCGCCCATCATTACATTGCCTTCCGGCGCATAGCCCGCCCCCTCAATTGCGAACCGGCACTCACTCGATACCAGCGCCGTGACCATCATCTCGTTGCGGGTGAGCGTGCCCGTCTTGTCGGTGCAGATCACCGATACCGAGCCCAGCGTTTCGATCGCAGGCAGACGGCGCACGATGGCGTTGCGGCGGGCCATGGCCTGTACCCCAACGGCAAGGGTGATCGTCAACACGGCCGGCAGGCCTTCGGGTATGGCGGCCACGGCCAGGCCGACGACGATCATGAACATTTCGTCGAAGGGCAGGTGCCGGACGAAGATTCCGAAGGCCAGCAGGCCCACGCTGACCAGGAGGATGAAAAGGGTGAGCCAGCGGGCAAAGATGTCTATCTGGCGCACCAGCGGCGTCGTCAGCATCTCGACCTTCGCGAGCATTCCGCTGATGTGGCCGATTTCGGTGTCGATGCCCGTCGCCACTACCACGCCCCGCGCGGTGCCGGCCACCACCAGCGTGCCGCTGAAGAGCATCGAGCTGCGATCGCCCAGCGGCGCATTTTCGGCAACGGGAGTAATATTCTTGTCTGTCGGCACGGACTCGCCGGTCAGAATGGCTTCCTCTGCTTTCAGGTTGCGGACTTCGACTACGCGCAGGTCAGCAGGCACACGATCCCCGGCCTCGAGCAACACGATGTCGCCCGGAACGAGCTCGGCCGCATCGACGCTCCGGCGAGTTCCATCACGTAGCACAGCCGTGTGCGGGGCAAGCATGCCCCGGATTGCGCCCATCGCGTCTTCCGCCCGCCCTTCCTGGATGAAGCCGATCAGCGCATTGGCCACCACCACGGCCAGAATGACGCCCGTGTCCACCCAATGACTCAGCATCGCGGTGATGACCGCAGAAGCGAGCAGGACGTAGATGAGGATGTTATGAAAGTGCAGAAGGAAGCGAACCAGCGCGCTCCGCCGCGGCGGCTCCGGAATCCTGTTCGCTCCGTGCTCGGCAAGCCTGCGGGCAGCTTCGCTGGCACTCAATCCGCCCGGCTTTGCATCCAGCGCGGCAAGAAGATCATCAATCGACCGGGCGTGATGGTTTGCCATTGCCTGCTTGTTCATCTCGATCCACTCATCCTGTTGTGCGGTTGCAGCGGTAAATGAGATCAATTAAGGACAGACTCTGGCGGAATGGCGGGAAACCGGGTCCGTTCCCGCTCTTCCTCTCCGCAGAGGATATCGACCGCCCTGTCCGCCGCATCCTGGAAGGGCTCGAGGACCATGTCGGCACCCGCGTTACTGAGGCCTTGTCGATCTTCATCGCCGCGCGCCGCGACCGCTACACGACCCGTGAAACCCGAAAGGCGGGAGAGTTGAATAAGTGTTCTATGGGCATCTTCAGCGTTCAGCCCCGGCAGATGAACCGGGACCGTCGATACCAGCCAATTCGCGGAAACGAGGGGTAATTCCGACACGAACTCCGGGTCTCCGGCGTCGCCGAATACAGCATCGAGCCCGAGTTCGCGCCATCGCTGTACTGCCGCAGGGTTGAAATCGATTCCCAAAATGCGGAACCCGCGGCTCTTCAGGCGCATCCCGATCGCCGTACCGAAACGACCCAGCCCAAAGATCAGGATGTCGTAGCGCGCATCGACATCCGGCGTGGCATCGCGCGGTTCCCGCGGTGTGCTTTTTCGCTCGAACAGACCGAGCATGGGCTCGAACCGATCATAGAGGTTATGGGAATATGTGATCATATAAGTGGACGCCGCGATCGTGACGAGACCCACCATGGTGACAAGCCCCAGCGCGTCGCGGGGCACATGCCCCAGCCCCACGCCCATCGCGATGAAAATAAGGGAAAATTCGCTGATTTGTGCAATAGTGGACCCGGCCAGAAAACCGGTGCGTTTACGATAACCCAATACGCCCATGATCGCGAGCATGATCAATGGCTTGCCCAGGAGCACGAAAACAGAGAAGACGATCACCGCAATCACATGTTGGTCCAGGAGAGACAGGTCGAGCGTGGCACCAAGGGCGATGAAAAAGAAGAGCAGCAGGAAATCGCGAAGTGGCGCAAGGCGTGCCGAGATCGTTTCGCGATAGGGAGTGGACGCCAGTGACACACCAGCCAGCAGGCCGCCTACCTCCTTGCCCAGCCCCACCAGTTCTCCAACGGCCGCAAATATGGCTGCCTGAGCGATGGCGAAGATCATCATGAGTTCGGGCGTATGCGCCAGCCGCTCGGTCAGCGGGTTCGCGAGAAAACGAACGAACAGGATGACCAGCGCAACCATGGCGCCACCTGACAACAGGACCGCCGGCACGCCTTGCCCCTCTAAATGTCCGCTACCCGTTCCTACTCCGATTGCCGACAGGGTTATCATGGCGATGATCACGACCAGGTCTTGGACGATCAGAAGACCGAGCGCGATCTGTCCGTGCAATGAATCTATTTCACGCCTGTCGGACAGCATTTTCACGATGATGATGGTTGAGGAGAAGGTCAGTGCAACTGCAATATACAGGTTGGTGATGTGCTCCAGACCCAGCATGAGGCCGATCATGTAGCTGAGGGCAGCGGTGAACAGAATCTGGCCTATACCCGTAAAGAGCGAGACAGCCCCTAGCGAGCGCACCAGTTTGACATCCAGCTTGATGCCGACGAGGAACAGCAACAGAGCGATCCCAAGCTCCGAGAGCAGATCGATCTGCTCGACAGATTGAACAACACCGAACGCGGAGGGGCCGGCAAGCAAGCCGACGGCGATAAAGCTGACAATAAGCGGCTGCCGCAGTGCGATGCCGATGAAGCCGATAACCGCTGCGAGCACCAATAAGGCAGCGATCTCACCGAATGCGGATTGAACGATAACTTCCATTCAGCTTTCCCATCGATCTGCGGGTTTCACCCGCGTGCTTGCCGGACTAGCCGCCTCGACGCCAGTCCAAAGCCCATGCCAGACATGGCAAACGTGCGGCCGATCTTCCCGCTCTTCATCCTCTGGATCAGCGCGAGCATCTCCACCTCGATCAAATCGCTCCTTGGATATGCGAACTTTATGGATATGCTGAACCGTCTCGGCTTTGCTGGAGCCATCGATGGCGGGATTCGATGTCAATGTCGCGATATGGACCATGGAACACTCCTGCAATGACCATGAGACTCCCATTTCAAGGCGGCGTTGGCAACCGTTGGGGAGATTATAGACAACGAAGCGTCATAGGGCGAGGATGGAACGGAAATGAGTAAGGATCAGACAATGGCGTTTCGCTGCGCGGCGCGTACCCGACTGCCAGAAGAGGTTTGATGAGTAGCATTCTGGTCGCCACGGATTTTTCCACTCGTTCCGACCGGGCGCTGCGTCGCGCTGTTCTTACAGCCCGACAGATTAAAGCGAATCTTGTCCTGTTTCACGCTCTGGATGACGATCTTCCAGACCCTTTGCTCGCAATCCATCGGGACGCGAGTGAAGCGCTCTTGGCGGAATTGGCCGATACAATCGTCAATACCGATCAAATCAAATGCTCTTATCGGCTGGCGCTTGGCGATCCTTTCAGGGCGCTGATCGAAGCCGCTTGCGACATGAAGCCGGAGATCGTGATGATCGGATCTCACCGGCGCAATCTCTTGAAGGACATTTTCGTTGGGACGACTGCGGAACGCAGCCTCCGCGAAAGTCCGCGCCCGATGATAATGGCCAATGGCGTCCCGGCCGGCCCTTATCGAAGGATACTGATCGCGACCGATTGCTCCGACCAGTCTGTGTCGGCCGCGATGGCGGCGAAAGAACTCGGTCTTTTGGAGCACGCCAGCGTCACCGTGCTTCATGCATTTGACACGCCCGAGCAAGGCATGATGCAACGATCACTCATGAGCGGGGATGAGATTGACGATTATGTCGTTTCAATGCGGGCTCAAGCGACCAGCAATATGCAGGCTTTTCTCAATAGGGCGGATATCAAACCAAATAAAAAACAGATCAAACCGGTAGAGGTATCCACAACGGAAACCATATTGGGCGCTGTGCAACAGGGTCAGTCTGACCTACTTGTTATCGGCACTCACGGGCGCTCCGGAGTTGAGAAGCTCTTTCTGGGAAGCGTAGCGGAGGAGATATTGAGGCGAGCGGAAGTGGATGTCCTGGCCGTACCGCCGCTGTTGACAGCAGCTTCTGGCTGAAGCCTATTGGCGAACAAAAAAAAGGAAGGCAATGTGGATAGACTGATGGGCGATAAACGGCCGATACTTGTTGCGACGGACCTTAGCCCGCGATCGGATCGGGCAGTGGACCGGGCGAGCTTGCTTGCGAAGGCGTGGAGTGTGCCCCTGTTTGTCTCGCATATAATGGAGGTTGAATCGCGCCTTGCAGGAAAACCGGAGATGGCCGCCGCTGCAGTGCGGGACGTGCTGCCCGATCCAGATTCGCAAGCAAAAATCCTGGTTGCGAAAGGCTCCGCTCCCGAAACAATCATCAGACAGGCAGTTGAAAATGATTGCCAACTGATCATAGCAGGAGTGGCTCGCTTCAATCACCTCGGTGATTTTTTCATTGGGACAGCTGTGGAGCGAATTATTCGGGAATCAGCTCAACCTGTGTTAATCGTGAAACAGCGCCCCCGCACAAATTACCGATCGGTTCTCGCTACCACTGATTTCTCGACCTGCTCACGTCATGCGTTGCTGACTGCGGCGAACATGTTCCCCGATGCCGAGATTCATCTCGTGCATGCGTTTCACGTTCCCTTTGAAGGGCTCTTGAGCGTCAAGGAGAATCTCGAAGCAGTTCAAACCGAAGCCAACAGCGAGCTCGATGTTTTTTTGAGTGACCTCGCCATCCCGCCCGCCGTTCGCCAAAGGCTCAAGACTCATCTCACCTACGGCGAAACCGCAAACGTAGTGCAACAGGTGGCAGACGATGTGGGGGCAGATCTTTTGGTTTCGGGTACGCATGGTCGCAGCGGATTTTCGAAGGCAGTGTTCGGCAGTATGGCGGAGTCACTGCTTCGTTGCGCTCGGATCGATACGATGGTCGTTCGCGAGCCAACCTGAGTTGCTGCTGTTTAGTCGGGGCTGACCAGCCGCGATGACATATCTGTTACTGAGGCCTCCAATAAGCTCTGCTGTTGCACGGCCAACCTCCGGATAATCGTTCAGATCTGCGTTTCTCTCGAACGCGACCTACTGGTCGGCTTCTCCCTGAGGGGCAAAGCGTGGACAGGCAAGTAGACAATGGCGTGTTCCGACAGGGTGATCTTGAAGGGCTCGTTCTGAGCCAGCTATCCCAGCGCTTCGATCCAGAGGTTATGTCGACCGAAATCCTCTTGCTGCCCAATATGGCGATGAGCGAGCAGCGCGCGCTGATCGGAACCGCGATCGAGCGCATCGACATCCATCTCAACTGGGTCGATATCCGCTACATCAGCGGTGAACAAGCAAGCGTTCCGCCACCTATCATGCGTCACCACGCTCGGTGACGGATGTGCGGCATCCCCCCAAGACCCGCAGAACTGCGGGGTTTGCGGCTACAAGTCGGTCGCCGCATCGATTGGCCTCGAAATATTTGGAAAAGTGGTGCCCGGGGACGGAGTCGAACCGCCGACACTGCGATTTTCAGTCGCATGCTCTACCAACTGAGCTACCCGGGCATGGGCGCGGCAAAACGGAGTGCCGCACGGACAGGAGAGGGCGCTATAATCACCCAAAGCGGGTGCTGTCCAGCGCATTTTCAGAAAAAGCGCACCCAAAGCATGCGTAAGGTTGGCAGCCTCTTTGTGGCGGAAATGGGTGTATAGTTAAGGCTTCGTGTCACCCTTCGATTTCAGCAATCAGCTGCCGTCACCGGATGCGCCATAGTCGCTGCTCTGCTGCAGTTCGTCCTCTTCGGTGGAACGCGCGGGAATGCGATAGCCCTCGCCAAGCCATGCGAGCAGATCCCTGTCCTTGCAGGCACGGCTGCAAAAGGGCAGGAATTCCTGCACCGCAGGAGCCTTGCATAAGGGGCAGCGGCCAGATTTGCGATCAGCCGACATGATATTCCTCCCGTCTCAGTCCGGCATCGGGCTTGAGCGTGACAGCGCCACCCCGCCGCTTTTCGAGCCGTGCGATCCAATCCGGCTGGCGGCGGATATGGTCGATCACCGCCGGGTTCGCGGTAAGGCATATGGCACCGCCACCCACGCTGCCCGCATTTTCATGGCGCTCCGCCTGCCGCAGCAGCGCCAGCGCCGTGCTCAAGGCCGGATCGTCGCGCAGCAGTTCGATCAGCGAGGCGCGCTCGCGCTTGCGAATGATCTGGATGAAGCCGAAGCCATTGACTGCGGTGCGTTCAAACGGCAGCGGCAGATATTTGTCGATCTGCGCTGCGGCAATGGTGCGCTCGTCTTTGTTGTTCATCGTTGGCAGGTCGATGCCGATCGACCCGGTCAGCCCCATGGCGCGGATGGCCTGCGCCGCCAGCTTCGCGCCCTTGGGGCCAAGCTGCGCGGGCGGCAGACTGCCGTCGACATCGATCAGCACCATCGCGGGCGTGGGGAAAATGCGCAAGGCGGCATCTTCCGCGCCAACCTCGCCGCGCATCGCGGCATCGAGCAGCTCGCTCCAGCCATGCGCCTCGAAACGATCTTCTTCATGCGCAGGGCAGGGGGTAATGGCGATGTCGGTCGCGCGGATGCGCTGTAAAAGGCTGGGTCCGGGATGCGGCTTCACGCCGGGCTGGGCCGCGCGGGCCAGCGCCAGTTTCTCGCGCCGCTCGCCATCAAGCCCTGCTTCTCCCAGACCCGCGCGTCGTATTTCCACCAACACCATAGCCCCTTCGGCCAAACGCGGCGGGATTGGTTCCAGCAGCACTTCTTCGCCGGAAAGCAGTCGCACGATTCCGCGCTTCTTTGGTATCAATAGCTTGACGAGCCGTCCCTGCGCCACCGCGCCGGCGAGCACTTGCTCGCCTTCGCGCTCGATCTGCGCTTCCAGGATGCGGCCGGCATGCACCAGCGCGGCACGACATTCGCCGATGCCCTCTTCGTACAGCCATTCCATCAGAGCATATATCCTGCGGCGAGCAACAGCGCGCGCGTTTCATAGAGCGGCAGGCCGACGACGCCGGAATGGCTGCCCGCCAGCGCGCGGATCAGACCCGCCGCGCGGCCCTGTATCGCATAGCCGCCAGCCTTGCCGTGCCACTCGCGGCTGGCGATATAGGCGTCGATCTCGGTCTCATGCAGCCGCTTGAAGGTGACGATGCTGTCCGACAGTCTGCGCCGCGTGACGCCATCTGTGCCCACCAAAGTTACCGCCGAAAGCACATGATGCCGTCGCCCGGAAAGCAAATCGAGGCATTTTCGCGCCGTTGCTTCATCCTCCGCCTTGGGCAAAATCCGTCGTCCGCAGGCAACCACCGTATCCCCGGCCAGCACCAGAGCGCCGGGATGACGCGCGGCGACAGCCATGGCTTTTTCGGCGGCCATGCGCACGGCATAGTCTTTCGGAAGTTCAGCCTTGCGGGGCGTTTCATTGATGTCGGCGGGGTCGATGGCGTCAGGCGTCACACCAAGCTGTGCGAGCAGATCGACCCGGCGCGGGGATGCGGATGCGAGGACAAGGCGCATCGCGCGCGCCTTTACTTGAAACGATAGGTGATGCGACCTTTGGTCAGGTCATAAGGGGTCAGCTCGACAAGCACATCGTCGCCCACCAGCACGCGGATGCGATTCTTGCGCATTTTGCCTGCGGTGTGACCGAGTATCTCGTGGTCATTCTCCAGCTTGACGCGGAACATCGCATTGGGGAGCAATTCCACCACCGTGCCGCGCATCTCCAGAAGTTCTTCTTTCGCCATAAAATCCTTGAACGCTTAAAAATTCGCGCCGCCATAACCGCAATCGTAACAAAAGGGAAGCTTATCTGCCGAATTGATCTGCCGCAGCAGTAATGGCGTCGAAGATGTCGTCGATCTGGTTGCCGGAAATGCAATAAGGCGGCATCACATATAGTGTATTGCCCAGCGGGCGCAGCAATAATCCGGCGTCGAGGAAAAAGGCGCGCAGCTTCGGCGCGACGTTGGAGAGGTAGCCCGCGCCCTCTTTCACTTTCAGGTCGATGGCGACGATAGCCCCTGCTGCGCGGGAGTTTTCAAGCGCGGTATGGGTAGCCAGCTTCTCCAGCCGTTGCGCCATATGCCCTGCCACAGCGGCGATACGCGCGGGCATATCCTCGTTCTCCCATATCGCAATATTCGCCGTCGCCGCCGCGCAGGCAATCGGATTGGCGGTGAAGCTCGATGAGTGAAAGAACATGTCGGCGCGATCGTCCGAACAATGCGCATCGAATATCTTCGCCCGCGCCAGCGTCGCGGCGAGCGGCATGCTGCCCCCGGTCAACCCCTTGGCGAGGCAGAGAATATCGGGCGTGACCCCGGCCTGTTCGCATGCGAACAATGTCCCCGTGCGCCCCCATCCGGTCATCACCTCATCGACGATCAGCAGCACATCATGCGCCGCGCAGATTTCCGCCATGCTACGCACTATATCCGCACCATAAACGAGCATTCCGCCCGATCCCAGGATCAGCGGTTCGACGATCAGCGCGGCGGGTTTGTCGGGCGCGCGGCATGCCGCCTCCAGCGCATCGAGCGTTTCTTGTTCATGCCCCGTTGCGGGAAAGGGAATCGTTTCCACGTCGAACAGCAGCGGCGTATAGGCCCGGTTGAACACGCCGCGCGCACCCACCGACATCGCGCCGATGGTGTCACCATGATAGCCATGCTCCATCACGACAATGCGGTGGCGTGGCTGGCCCATATTGTGCCAATAGCCCAACGCCATTTTCAGGCCGACCTCGACCGCCGTCGATCCGCTGTCGGAGAAAAACACGTGCGCCAATGGGTTGGGCGAAGGCAAGGCGGCACCCGTCAGCCGCAATAGCCCGCGCGCCACCGTTTCCGCCGGTTCATGGGTATAGCCCGCGAAAATCACCTGATCGAGCCGCGCCGCCTGTTCCTGTATCGCGGCGACAATGCGCGGGTCGCAATGGCCGTGGGTGATGACCCACCAGCTCGAAATCGCATCAATCAGCGTTCGTCCGTCCGCGCAATGCAGCAATGCACCTTGCGCCCGCTCCACCTTCGGGATCGGTTCGCCAAGGCCATGTTGTGTGAACGGGTGCCAGACTGGCGATGTTTCAATCACGCAAGAAGCGCCTCTATCGCCGCAATGTCGACATGCGCCTGCATCGCAAGATGGAGCCGCGCGTGCTCCGGAGAGGGCATCCAGGGCAGACGCCCCAGCGAGCGGACGCCCGAAATATGCGGGATGATCCGTTCATTTTCGTCATACGGCTCGCCGGAAAAAAGGATGCCGCCAATCTCTATATTCCGTGCCTTCAACGCCTCTATCGATAGCAGGCTGTGGTTGATCGTTCCCAGTCCGGTGCGCGCTACAAGGATCACCGGCACATGCCAGCGCGCAAACAGATCGATCATCAGGAAATCGTCGGTCAGCGGCACCATCAGTCCGCCCGCGCCTTCGATAATCAGCGGCGCGGAAACTTCAGGTATTTTCAGCATCGCCGGGCTGATGACCACATCTTCGGCCTTCGCCGCAAGATGCGGGGAGGCGGCGAGTTGAAACTGATAGGCTTCGGGCAGAAAACGCTCGTGGGGCAGGCCCGAAAGCGCCATCACCCGTTCGGTGTCGGTCCCGTCATTCATCCCGGCCTGAACGGGTTTCCAGTAAAGCGCATCCTTGATGCACATCATCAGTCCGGCCGAAATTATGGTCTTGCCGATATCGGTATCGGTGCCGGTGACGACGATGGCGCGGTGGCTCATTCGGCGGCCTCCGTCCGGTCGTCCCTCACCAGCGGCACGATGACATCGGCAAGCGCGTCGATGTGTTCTGCGCGAACATTGAGCGTGAGCGACAGCCGCAGTCGCGCCGTGCCAGCGGGAACGGTAGGCGGTCGAATGCCGCGCACATCGAATCCTCTTTCCTGACACGCCCGCGCCACCGCCATGGTGCGCCGGTCATCTCCCAATATGATTGGCAGGATCTGGCTCGTCGGAGGCGGCAGATCGAGCGGCGCGCAGATTCGTTCGCCCGCCGTCCAGATCAGCGCGCGCAGGGCGTTGCGCAGCATATCGCCGTCTGTGCCAGCTATCCGTTCTAGCGCTGCACCAACCGCCACCGCCATCAGCGGCGACGGCGCGGTCGAGAAAATGAAGGGTCGCGCCTTGTTGACCAGCATGTCGACAAGCAGCCTTGGCGCGCACACCAAAGCGCCTTCGACGCCCAGGCCCTTGCCGCAGGTATGCAACGTTACCAGATTTTCAGCGCCTTCAAGATGCGCCGCCAGACCGCGTCCATTGCGCCCGAACACGCCGGTCGTATGCGCCTCGTCGAGCAGCAGCATGCCTTCGTGGCGCGCGGCGATAGCAGCGAAGGCATCCACCGGCGCGATGTCGCCGTCCATCGAATAGAGCGTTTCGGCAACGATCCATGGCGTGCCGGTGCCGCCTTCGCCGCGCCAGCGCGTTATCGCATCGTCAAAGGCCTGCGCATCATTATGCGTAACGAAAACCGCGCGCGCTTTCGATTGGCGGATGCCGTCATGCATGCTCGCATGGGCAAGTTCATCCGCGACGATCAGGTCGCCGGGGCGGGGCAGGGTGGAGAGCAGCGCGACATTGGCGGCGAAACCATTGGCGAGATAGAGCGCGGATTCGCTGCCGAAAAAGGCCGCCGCTTGGCGTTCAAGCGCTTCATGCTCGGGCGCATTGCCGCGCAGCAATCGCGATCCGCCCGCGCCAACCGGCACTCCGCGCGCAATCGCCGCGCTGATCGCTTCTGCAATCGCCGGATCGTGCGCCAGACCGAGATAATCATTGGAGGAAAAGTCGATGCCTTCGCGCGGAACAAGCCGCCGCGCGCGCCCGCGCTTTTCGAGCGCATGCAATTGGCGGACATAGGGCGAAAGCAGGGGCATAAGCAGCTTATATCGCCGCTTTGCCTTTCATGCCAGCTATTCGCGGCCCGTCATTTTTGTATGGAAAACCTCCACCGGGTTTCAACAGAAACCCGGTGGAGGTGCGACCCGAAGCGCAGCGCTCTCGGTGTTATTATGCCGGTTATCGATCCCTCAATGCGCCAGCGCCGCCAGCAACAAGAGGGCGACAATATTCGTTATCTTGATCATGGGATTGACCGCCGGGCCTGCCGTATCCTTGTACGGATCGCCGACAGTATCGCCCGTCACCGCAGCCTTGTGAGCTTCGCTGCCCTTGCCGCCATGATTGCCATCCTCAATATATTTCTTGGCGTTGTCCCATGCGCCGCCGCCGCTTGTCATCGACAATGCGACGAACAGCCCTGAAACGATGACGCCCAGAAGCAATGCGCCCAGCGCGGCGAAGCCGTTGGCATTGCCCGCAATGGCGCTGATGACGAAATAGACGACGATTGGTGCCAGCACCGGCAGCAGCGAGGGGACGATCATCTCCTTGATTGCCGCCTTGGTGACGAGATCGACCGTGCGGGCATAATCGGGCCGCGATGTGCCGTCCATGATGCCCTTGTTGGTGGCGAATTGTTCGCGCACATCCTTCACCACGTCGCCCGCCGCGCGGCCGACCGCCGTCATGCCCATCGCTCCGAAGAGATAGGGCAGCAAGGCTCCGAGCAACAGCCCGACGACGACATAGGGGTTGGACAGCGCGAAATCGACGCCATCGGTGATGTTCAGCTCGATCTGATAATGTTTCAGATCCTCGGTATAGCTGGAAAACAGCACCAGCGCCGCCAAGCCCGCCGAACCGATGGCATAGCCCTTGGTCACGGCCTTGGTGGTGTTGCCCACGGCATCGAGCGCGTCGGTGCGGGTGCGGACATCTTCTTCCATCCCGGCCATCTCGGCGATGCCGCCTGCATTGTCCGTCACCGGCCCATAAGCATCGAGCGCGACGACCATGCCGGCCAGCGCCAGCATCGATGTTGCGGCAAAGGCGATGCCGATCAGGCCCGCCAGCATATAAGACACGATGATGCCGGCGCAGATAACAAGTGTCGGCAGCGCCGTGGCTTCGAGGCTGACGGCAAGGCCCTGAATGACATTGGTGCCATGGCCTGTTTCCGAAGCCTTGGCGATGGAGCGCACCGGGCGATAATCGGTGCCGGTATAATATTCGGTGATCCAGACGATCAGCCCGGTCACGGCCAGACCCACCATCATCGACCAGAACAGCGCCATGCCGGTATAGCCGCCACTGCCGTCAAGATCCGTGCCGATGGCGACGTCCATGCTGCCCAGCACCTGATGCGTGACATAATAGATAGCCGGAACGGAAAGCAGCGCCGTGGTCCAGAAGCCCTTGTAAAGCGCCCCCATGATCGACTGCGACTTGCCCAAACGCACCATATAGGTGCCGATGATCGAGGTGATGATGCACACGCCGCCAACCGCAAGCGGCAGCGACATGAGCTGCATCAGCTCCGCAGACGCGACGCCTCTTACCAGCAATGCGATCAGCACCATCGTCGCGCCGACCGTCACCACATAGGTTTCGAACAGATCGGCCGCCATGCCCGCGCAATCGCCGACATTGTCGCCGACATTGTCCGCGATGACGGCGGGGTTGCGTGGGTCGTCCTCCGGGATGCCCGCCTCGACCTTGCCGACGAGGTCCGCGCCAACATCGGCGGCCTTCGTGAAGATGCCGCCGCCAAGGCGCGCGAAGATGGAAATGAGGGACGCGCCAAAAGCCAGCGCGACGAGAGAGTCGATAACCATCCGGTCAGAAGGCGCATAGCCTGCAGGGCCGGTCAGATACCAGAAGAAGCCTGAAATCGCCAGCAGGGCAAGGCCCGCAACCAGCATGCCTGTAATCGCGCCCGCGCGAAACGCCACGGTCAGGCCGCTTTGCAACGAGCTGCGAGCGGCTTCGGCGGTGCGGACATTGGCGCGCACGGAAATATTCATGCCGATATAGCCCGCCGCGCCCGAAAGCACTGCGCCGATCACGAATCCGACGGCTGATGTCGCGCCCAGAAAATAGAGCACAATCGCGGCTACGACCACGCCGACCATGGCGATGGTGCGATATTGCCGACCGAGATAGGCTTGCGCGCCCTCCTGAATGGCGGCGGCGATTTCCTGCATTTTTGCGTTGCCCGGCGAATATTTCAGCACCTGGCTACTGGTAAACAGGCCATAGAGCACGGCCAGCAGGCCGCATCCTATGGCAATCAAAACAACTGTCATATGGCTTTCCTCTCCCCCATATTGGATGTCATGATTGCCGCTCCGTCGGGGTAAGGCGGGCGGCATTGGATTTTATGTGAGGATGGGAAAAACGGATGCACGGCAACGCTGGCGCGAAAGCGCCCGTTCCATTCCTTCCCGCATTCAGCATCTTATCGGTCACAGGCATTGTCCTGACCAAGGCTGATTAATTATCGTGCGGCGAACCTATCGGCGCAAATCGCTGCGTCAAGCCGTTAATCGATGGTTCATCTGCGGGCGCTCTTTTGCGCGGCGTCATGTTCATGGCCCAGTCGCTCTGGCAGCGGCATGTCGCGGCCTTCCATGCGCAATTTCAGGCCATTGCCGTCCTCGCATTGCCCGACCCGGGTCAAGGTTGTGCCGGTCGCCTCGGCAAGAGCTTTCAGCGCGACTTCCTTCGCGGGGGCGAGAGCGAAGAGCAGCCGATAATCATCCCCCGCTGTCGCGGCGGTCAAATGGTTCGCCGGGGCAGTTCCCCGTGCGGCGACATAAGCGGGCGACAAGGGCACGGCGTCGAGATCGATGCAGATTGCGCATCCGCTCGCCCGCGCCATGCGATCCGCGTCGATCAGCAAACCGTCGGATATGTCCGCCATAGCGCTGACCATCGGGGCGAGCGCTTGGCCCAGCGCAAGATCGGGGGCAGGGCGTCGATAGGCGTCGATCAGCGCGGCGCGTGCCCAGGCATCAATTGTCTCGATCTCGCCTTGCAGCAGGGCAAGGCCCGCGCCAGCATCGCCAATACTGCCGGAAACGAAGATCAGATCGCCCGGCTTCGCACCCGCACGGCTTGGCGCACCACAGGACGGAGCGGAGCCGATGGCGGTCAGGCCCAATGCGCGCGGCGCGCCGCCGGAGGTATCTGGCGGCATCGCCACCGTATCGCCGCCGAGCAGCGGCACCGCAAAATGATCGAGCGCGACTTTCAGCCCTGCCGTGAAATTCCGGTCCCATGCTTCATCGCCCATCAGCGTGAACCCCAGCAGCACTCCCATCGGTCTCGCGCCCTTGGCGGCAAGATCGGACATATTGACCGCCACCAGCTTCCACGCGACCGTTTCGGGCGGATCGTCGGGCAGATAATGCACGCCCTCGATCAGCATGTCGTGGGTCAGCACCAGCGCGCCTTGCGCTACCTCCAGCACCGCCGCATCGTCATTCAGGCCGCGCGCGCCGGGGTGGGTGGCAATGGCCCGCAGTCCTTCTATGAAATTGGATTCCGCGGACATTGCAGACAGGCTCTCGCTTTGGTTGTCTCGATGTGTCCGCACTAGCGCAACCGGGCCGCCGCCGTCCATGAAAAGCATTGCGGGTTGTCAATCGGGCCGTTTTCCGCCTATCAAGACCGGAATGCAGGTTCAGAGCCATCCCCTCCCGCGTTCCGGGCTCTTCAATTTCGCCAACCGCACCCTTCCCCTTTTGTGGCGAAGCAGGCTGATGCCGCGACCCGAATTGCTGGAGGAAGATCTGGTGGAGCGGGCCATGCGCCAGACCGGCTTTCGGGAGTTTGGCGATCCGTGGTTCCGCAAGCCGATGCGGGCGCTGATAGAGGCGGTGCGCCAAGAGGCCGCGCTCAACCCCGTAGGCCGCACGGTCGCTTATATACATATGCTGAAGCTGCTGAAGGAACGGTTGCGGGCCGAACATTGGTTCGCGCAATTTCCCGAAATCCGCAGCCGACCCTTGCCGCCACCGATTGTGGTGGTGGGGCCGATGCGATCGGGCACGACCCGCCTCCACCGCCTGCTCGCCGCCGATGAACGCTTTTCGCATCTCAGGCTGTTCGAAGCCATTTGCCCCGTTCCGCCGGGGCCGGCGCGTCCGCCCACATCGTTCAGGCGTCAGAAGGACCGGCGGCATAAATTCGCATCGCGCACGCTGCGCACGCTGCATCTGGCCAATCCCGATACGGCGGCCATCCATCCGACCAGTCCCTTCGCGCCGGAAGAGGAGCTTGGCCTGCTGGTTCCTACCGCATGGGGGATGAAGCATGAGGCGCAATGGCGGATTCCCAGCTATGGCCGATGGTGCGAGTGGCAGGACGCCACGCTCGCCTATCAGATGATGGCGGATCTGCTGCGGCTGAACGCATGGTTTCGGGGTGATTGCACGACGCGGCCCTGGCTGCTCAAGACGCCGCAGCATGCGCTTGATCTGCCTGCGCTGCTCAGCGTGTTTCCCGACGCACGCCTCATCTTCATTCACCGCGATCCCGCCGCCGTGGTCGGCAGCAGCTGTTCGCTCGTGTGGAATCAGATGCTGGTGCAAAGCGATCATGTCGATCGCAGATGGATCGGCCGCGAATGGTTGCGCAAGACGCAGATCAAGCTTGACCGGATGCAGCAGGCCCGGTCGCAAGTGGTTGGCGTGCGGATGATGGATGTCCATTATGAAGACATGGACCGGGACTGGCGCGGCGAAATGCAGCGCATCTATGCGTTTCTCGATATGGATATCGGGCCAGTCGAGGCGGCGATGGCGGAATATCTCAATGGCTACGCGCAGGAAAGCGGTGCTTTGCCGCATCGCTATAAACTGGCTGATTTCGGGCTGGACGCGGGTGCGGTCCGCGAACAATTGCTCGGCGATGGCGACTGGTCGCGCAACAGCGGCGATCGCTATACCCGAGTTGATGCGCTGACCGCTTCCTTATAGGGATTTCGAAGCAGGGAACGCGCTTGGCTACGGGCAGCGCCGATCAGCCTCTCACCGCTTTCGCCACCGCATCGAGTAAGCCATTGACGAAGCCGCTCTCCCGTTTGTCGTAGAACGCCTTGGCGACATCAACATATTCGCTGATGACGCTGCCGGTCGGCACATCGATCCGCGCCAGCAGTTCATAGGTGCCCGCACGCAATATCTGGCGCATAGGCCTGTCGAGCCGTTCGAGCGACCAGCCTGTCGACAGCTTGCCGACAATCAGCGCATCGATCTCATCGCTTCGTGCATCTACACCCGCCACCACATCATCGAAAAAGCTGACCTCCGCATCGGCATAGGTCACGTCCTCGATTGTCGCGCCAAGACGATGCTGGTGAAATTCATGCAGTAATACCGTCAGCGGAGTGCCTTCCATCTCTTTCTGATAGAGGGCCTGCACCGCCGCAAGGCGCGCTGCGGAACGCGATTTCGCGCGCTCGTTTCCTTTAGCATTCATGCCGGCATCTTGAGCCGCGGCGTACCAAGAAAATCGCGCTTGCCGATGGCAATGCCCTGATCGCGCAAAAGATCATAGGCCGTGGTCGCATGGAACATGAAGTTCGGTAGGGAAAAAGACATCAGGAAATGCTCGGCCAGAAAGTCCATGCGGAACGCATCGCCCATGGTGAACAGCATGTCGCGTCCGACAAATCCTTCCATCTCCTCCGGCGTAACCTGTTTCAGGGCGTCGATCGTCTGGTCGGTCTGGCTGCGCAGAGCGGCAAAGCTTTCGGCGGGCGGCACCCTGTCGGGTGAAAAACTGCCGTTGCGGACGCCTTCGATGGCGCCAAGCGAATGGGTCGATGCCCATTTGATCTGCCAGGTGAGCGGCAGCATGTCCTCGCCGAAATGGGCGTTGAGCAGATCGGTCTCCGCCATGCCTTTCTCCGCGCAAAAGGCTTCGGCCTTTTCCGTCAGCCCACGTAGCGCGCCTAATATCTGAAGATAGGTCGGCACAGTTGCATCATAGAGCGAAAAAGCCATGGTCATTCTCCTTTGGGGGGTGGTCCGCTGCCGAGCCGGTTGGCGACGCTCAGCGCATGGGCGGGCAGTCCTTCGGCCTCCGCCAGCGCCACTGCCGCCGGGCCGATAGTATCAAGCGCGGCCTTGTCGAGCGAGAGGAAGCTGGTGCGCTTGATGAAGTCCAGCACCGAAAGCCCCGAAGAGAAGCGCGCCCGCCGCCCGGTGGGAAGCACATGATTGGGACCAGCGACATAATCGCCCACCGCTTCGGGCGTCATCCGACCCATGAACACCGATCCGGCATGGCGCACTTTGGCGAACAATGCATCGGGATCGTCTACTGCCAGTTGCAGATGCTCGGGCGCGAGCCGGTCGACCAGCGGCATGGCGGTGACGAGATCGTCGACGATAATTATTGCGCCATTGGCATCCCAGCTTGTCCGCGCGACGACTTCGGTGGCCAGCCGCGGTATTTGCTGTTCTACCGCTGCCGCGACTTTGTTGGCGAAGTCCGCATCGTCGGTAATCAATATCGACTGGCTGGTCGGATCATGCTCGGACTGGCTGAGCAGATCCGCAGCTATCCAGTCCGGGTTGTTCCTGCCGTCCGCAACAACGACAATCTCGGACGGACCCGCCACCATGTCGATGCCGACCACGCCGTAGAGCTGTCGCTTGGCTTCCGCCACCCAGGCGTTGCCGGGTCCGACGATCACATCGACCGGCGCGATTTTCGTGGTGCCATAAGCGAGGGCAGCGATTGCCTGCGCGCCGCCGATCCGCCATATTTCGCTCACGCCTGCGAGCTTCGCCGCCGCCAGCACCAGCGGGTTCATTTCGCCGTCCGGTGTCGGCGTCATGATGACAATGCGATCCACGCCTGCGACTTTCGCCGGAATGGCGTTCATCAACACGCTGGAAGGATAGGCGGCTCGGCCGCCGGGCACATACAGCCCAGCTGCCTCGACAGCATTCCAGCGCGCGCCGAGCCGCACTCCGCTCGCATCTGTCTCGTCGCGGTCTTGCGGGCGCTGCTTCTCATGGTAGGCAGCGATACGTTCAGTGGCCAATTCCAGCGCGGCGCGCAGCTTCGGGCTGAGGTCGGCAAGCGCCGCATCCATTTCCGCCGCCTCGACCTTCCATCCGCTGCTGTCGAGGTCATGGCGGTCGAAACGCTGCGTCAATTCGGCCAGCGCCGCATCGCCTTCGTCGCGCACTTTTGAAATGATGTTCCGCACCGCGTCGGCGACATCGGAATCCGCCTCGCGCCGGGCGTTGACGAGTGCATCGAACCGCTCGGCAAAATCGACAGCGTTGGCGTCAAGCCGCTGCATCGCTCTTCCCTTCCACAGCGCGCCGAAACGCGTCTACCAGTGGGGCCAGTTCGGCCGCGCGCATCTTGAACGCCGCGCGATTGACGATCAACCGCGCCGAAATCTGCAGGATGATGCTGGTTTCAATCAGGCCATTCGCCTCCAGCGTCGCCCCGGACGACACCAGATCGACGATCCGCCGTGACAGGCCGAGCGAGGGAGCCAGCTCCATCGCGCCGTTCAGCTTTACACATTCGGCCTGTATGCCCTGGGCCTCATAATGGCGGCGGGTGAGGTGCGGATATTTTGTGGCGACGCGCACATGGCTCATTGCCGCTTCATTCTCGTCATCGGCGTCCTTCGGCTCCGCGACCGAGAGGCGGCAATGACCGATGTCGAGATCGACCGGCGCATAGATTTGCGAATAATCGAATTCCTCGATCACGTCCGACCCCACAATGCCCACCTGCGCCGCGCCATGCGCCACGAAGGTAGCGACATCGAAGGCCCGCACGCGAATGATCCATATGTCCGGGCGATTGGTGGCGAATTTGAGCGCGCGGCTCTTTTTGTCGTGAAATTCCGCACCTGGTTCTATGCCCACACGGGCGAGCAACGGCAGGGCTTCGTCCAATATGCGCCCTTTGGGCACGGCAATGATGAGTGGCGCGGTCATGACCGTCGCGCTTAGCTTGGGCGGGAACAAAGGGCAAGGTGGGTCGCTTTTGATAATGCTATGATATAGGCTGCCGCTAGTGACCTGAATCTGAAGTTCGCTACACTAAGCGGGTAGGGCAGAGCGAACTTCAGATTCATAAGGGTCACTAGCAACTATCGGATTCTAGTGTGGTTTGAGGATTTGAAATTCGCTCCGCGCCTCGTGGTTCAATGTAGCGAATTTCAAATCCACCACACCAGCCAAGGAGGACATTATGCGACGCTGGGTGAAATGGACTGCCGCTGTTGGTGCATTGGGTGCGCTTGCGTTGCTGGTCGTGCCGAAAGCGGCCACGAGTGCTTTGCCCGTTGGCGCGAAGGCCCCCGATTTTACGACGCGCGGCGCGCTTGCGGGCAAGCCATTTACCCTGAAGCTGTCCGAACAGCTCAAAAATGGTCCTGTCGTGCTCTATTTCTTCCCCGCCGCTTTCACTCCCGGCTGCACGGCCGAGGCGCATGAATTTGCCGAAGCGACCGACGATTTCAAGGCTGCGGGCGCGACCGTCATCGGCATGTCGGCAGACCCGGTGGACAAGCTCGCCAGATTCTCGACCGAGGCCTGCCGCGACAAATTTGCGGTCGCATCCGCCGGGCCGTCGATCATCAAGGATTATGACGTCGCCTTGCCCTTGAAGAGCGGCATGACCAACCGCACTTCCTATGTCATCGCGCCCACGGGCCGCATCGCCTATGTTCACAGTGCGCTGAGTTATAAGGATCATGTGAAGAATACACTGGCGGCTGTGCGATCGATGCAGGGGAAATAATCAGCCCTTCAACCAGTCTCCGCTTTTTATGAGGGGCAGGCCAACGACCGGCCAATTGTAGGCATATGCCCACGCTGCAAGGGACACGCCGTCGGTTTCGACCGGAAGTATGACCCGTCGAAATTCCCAGGGCTTTGCGAAATCCGGTCCATATTCCTCAAAGGCATCCAGTTCCGGAAAAACGGAATCCGGGTCGTGCATCCGCACGATGTCCCCTATGACATGGTCCTCCTTGTCATCAAGGGCCAGCGCGGGATAATAGTCTATCCGGTATAATTTGCCGCGCACCAGACCCTTGCCGATATAGGTGGACTGGCCTTGAAGAAATTGCGCTTTCGGATGGAGGGCATCATGGCCCGATTGCCGCAATGTACCGTAAACAAACAGAAGGTCGCTATCGTCTGGCAAATCCGAAACATTCATAAGGGCGGGTTCCTCCATCGGATATCGTCATGTCAATTTCACATAAACCTTTGTAATAACAAATAATCCTCTGTCCATACCTGCCTTGAGATTAAGCTGTCGGATCGTTTGAACGCGGTGCTTGCCCATAAGGGTGGTGCGTTCCGCCCTGTCCACTCAAGCGGAGCGCGCTGCAGAGTCGGCTCACTGGCTCTGTCGTAGAACGCCCGGATAGCGGAATCGTTGCGTCGCGCCGGACAGCGTCGCTGCTACCGCCTTGTCAGCTTCGCAAATGATATAGAAAGGCGGGCGGATGGCCGTCGAAAGAAAAGGCGGAGCATTGCTGCCCCGCCTCCGAATTCTCAGGCCGCCGCCTTCGCGCGGCTTGCCTTTTTTCGATCATTCGCATCGAGGAACCGCTTGCGGATGCGGATCGATTTGGGCGTCACCTCCACCATCTCGTCATCGTCGATATAGGCGATAGCCTGTTCCAGCGTCATGCGCTTGGGCGGGGTGAGGCGGATCGCATCATCCTTGCCGGTCGAGCGAAAGTTGGTGAGCTGCTTGCTCTTCATCGGATTGACTTCGAGGTCTTCCGGCTTGGCGTTCTCGCCGATGATCATGCCTTCATAGAGCGGCTCGCCCGGAGAGACGAACAGGATACCGCGATCTTCCAATGGGCCAAGAGCATAGGCGACGGCCTCGCCCGTGCCGTTGGAAATCAGCACGCCGTTCTTGCGGCCTTCGATAGTGCCCTTGTGCGGGCCATATTTCTCGAACAGCCGGTTCATGATGCCGGTGCCGCGCGTGTCGGACAGGAATTCGCCATGATAGCCAATCATCCCGCGCGAGGGAGCGGAGAAGGTGATGCGCGTCTTGCCACCGCCCGATGGGCGCATGTCGGTCATTTCCGCCTTGCGGATAGCCATCTTCTCGACGACCGTGCCGCTATGTTCGTCATCCACATCGATGATGACGGTTTCATAAGGTTCTTCCTTGCCGTTCGGGCCGTCCTGAAACAGCACGCGCGGGCGTGAAATACCCAGTTCGAAACCTTCGCGGCGCATCGTTTCGATCAACACGCCGAGCTGCAATTCGCCGCGCCCCGCCACCTCGAAGCTGTCCTTGTCCGCCGCCTCCGTCACCTTGATGGCAACATTGCTCTCGGCTTCGCGGAACAGACGGTCGCGGATCATGCGGCTCGTTACCTTGTCGCCTTCGCGGCCTGCCATCGGCGAATCGTTCACTGCAAAGCGCATCGACAGCGTCGGCGGGTCGATGGGTTGCGCCTGAATGGGCACGGAAACCGATGTGTCGGCGATCGTGTTGGACACAGTTGCGGTGGTGAGGCCCGCGAGGGAAATGATGTCGCCGGCCTGCGCGCTGTCTACAGGAACGCGCTCCAGTCCCTGATACGACATGATCTTCGATGCGCGACCGGTCTCGATCACCTTGCCATCCATATCGAGCGCGTGGATCGCCTGATTGACCTTCAATGTGCCTGATGTCACGCGGCCGGTCAGCACGCGACCAAGGAAATTGTCGCGGTCCAGCAGTGTCACGAGGAAGGTGAAGGGTGCATCGACATCAAGCGCTGGCGGCGGCACATGCTCGACGATCTTCTCGAACAGCGGGATCAGCGTGCCTTCGCGCGCCAGTGGGTCGGCGCTGGCATAACCATTGCGGCCTGATGCGAACAGCACCGGGAAATCGAGCTGCTCGTCGGTCGCGTCGAGCGATACGAACAGATCGAATACTTCGTCCAGCACTTCCTGCGTGCGCTCGTCCGGACGGTCGATCTTGTTGACCACAACAATAGGCCGCAAACCTAGCGCCAACGCCTTGCCGGTTACGAACTTCGTCTGCGGCATCGCGCCTTCCGAGCTGTCTACCAGCAGAATAACGCCATCGACCATCGAGAGGATGCGTTCCACCTCGCCGCCGAAATCGGCGTGGCCCGGTGTGTCTACGATGTTGATGCGGATAGGATCGCCGCCGCCCGGAGGCGCCCACTCGACCGAAGTCGGCTTGGCGAGAATCGTGATGCCGCGTTCTTTCTCAAGATCGTTGCTGTCCATCGCGCGCTCTTCCACGCGCTGATTGTCGCGGAAGGTGCCGGACTGACGAAACAACTGGTCGACCAGCGTGGTTTTGCCATGATCGACGTGCGCGATGATGGCCACGTTCCGAAGAGCGGTGGGGCGGATGCTCATATAAAGGTCTGCTCATTTTTGAGGGAGATTTGCGGGGCCCATAGCCTATATTGCAATGCAACGCAATGGGTGGGCCGGGTGCGTGAAAGAAATGGAAAGGCATGCGTTCTGCCTCTGTTTCGACCCATGGCAAAGGCTGGGTCGCATAGGATTTCCTTTGAGCGCAAAACTGCCTATCGGGCCATAAAAATTATTTTAATTTAATAAGTTACAAAGCTTTTCCAATGAAATTCACTGGCAGTTCGCAACGACGAATCAATGATAATAATGACGCGTAGGAGTTGGCATGGAAGAGATGATACGGCGCTTTTTCCAGTTGGGAGAGATCTATCAGCGGCTGGTCGATATCCGAATGCGCAAGGATCCGGAACGGAAGCGGGATCTTGTCATCGCACGGCGCCTCTTGTCGCAAGAGCTGGGAGCACTGGAAAGCTATGTAAGGGAGAATCGCGGAGTAATAGAAAATGCCACGATTGAGCAGGACTTTCGCAAGCGCCTGTCTCGTCTGCGCAGCACTATAGCCTATCATCAGGCTTCATGGCCTGCCGTCCGAATAGATGAGGATCCGGGGGGATACCGGATTACGTCAATCGAGTTTTCCGATGTTTTTCGTGAATTTCTGGAATGGGGCAAACGGAGCATCATGGTCAGGCAATATTGATATCGCCCTGCAACGCGTCGGGGATGGGGGTGATTGCTCTTTTCGGGAGCAGGGTTTCTAAGGTCTGCGCCACAAATCGGCGGGCCGGGGCGGCAGGGAGCGGCGCTCCCCTCTATGCAGCACCGCCTGCAGGGCAGCTTTTATTACCCATCCCAGCTTTGCCGCTTTGCCCGTGACGATGCGCTGGTCCCATGCAGATGCGCCAAGTCGGGCCACTTCCTGGGCGATGCCGCCATAGATTCCCGCTGCCGCCAGTACGGCCCACGCGCTACGAAAGGGCAGGGCAGCTGCGCCTTGCCGTGCGCTGGCTTCATAACGCGTCGCCATCATCGCCAGTCGCTTGCCTATGGCTGCCAACCTTACCCGGTTTTCAGGCGCCATCATCGTTTCCGCGTTCATCCCCGCTTCGGCAAGCCATGCCGCCGGAATATAGCAGCGCCCGCCTTCGGCATCCTCGCGTACATCGCGCGCGATATTGGCGAGCTGAAAGGCGAGGCCGAGATCGCAGGCGCGGTCCAGCACCGCCTCGTCGTCGGGGCGTACGCCCATCACGACCGCCATCATGCACCCGACGGCACCCGCGACATGATAGCAATAGCGCATCAGATCATCCGTGGTTTGCGGTCGCCAACCGGCAGCATCCAGCGCGAATCCCTCGATCAGATCATCGGCAAAGCGATGCGGCAGGCCGGTTTCCGCCGCAACGATGCCCAACCCGTCGAACGCGGGATCGCCGGTTCTGTATCCCCTCAGCGCAGCCTGCGTCTGGGCGCGCATCATATCGAGCAGCGCGGGGGCATCCTCAACGGCCGAGAGCGTCCCGCCCAGTTCCTGCCCATCGGCGATATCGTCGCACCGGCGGCACCAGCCATAGAGCAACCACGCCCGCTCACGCGTTTGCCCGTCGAACAGGCGGCTTGCCATCGCAAAACTCTTGCTGCCCCGGACGATGGACTGGCGGGCATGTTCGACCAACTGCGCCCGGTTCACAAATCCCGCGCCTTCATATCGAATATCGCGCGGTGCGCCCGATAGTTCTCCATCCGGTCGAGCAAGCGTGCCAGATCGTCGTCATGGATCAGGATTTTCGCATGATCGCCGCGCACAAAGCCGGTTGTAGTCATATGCGTGGCAAACTCTATCAGCCCGTCATAATAGCCCGCGACATTGAGCAACCCCACCGGCTTGGCATGATAACCGAGCTGCGCCCAGCTAATGGCTTCCCATAGCTCGTCCATCGTCCCGACGCCGCCGGGCAGGGTCAGGAATGCATCGGAAAGCTCGGTGAACCGCGCTTTTCTCTGGTGCATGTTTTCGACTATCTCAAGGCGCGTGCAACCCAGATGCGCGACTTCCGCCACCACCATTGCGTCGGGGATCACGCCGATCACCTCGCCACCCGCCGCCAGAGCGCTATCGGCCAGCGCCCCCATCAGGCCGAGCCGCCCACCGCCATAGACAACGCCGATGCTGCGCGCCGCCAGCGCTTTCCCGACAGTGCGCGCACAGTCCATATAAACAGGGTCTGCAGGGGTTGCCGATCCGCAATAGACGGCAACACGTCCCAGCTTCATTTCACCCCCATGTCGTCGAGTATCAGCTGCGCCGTTGCTTTGGCGCTGCCGACCACGCCGGGGATGCCCGCGCCCGGATGTGTGCCCGCGCCCACCAGATAGAGATTGGGAATCACATCGTCGCGGTTATGCGCGCGAAAATACGCGCTTTGCGTCAACAGCGGTTCGAGGCTGAACGCGCTGCCCATATGCGCGGCGAGATCATGCGCAAAATCGGGCGGCGCATAATGGAATTGCGTGACGATGCGCGAGCGGATGTCGGGGATCAGCCGCCGTTCGATCTCGTCCAATATCCGTTCGGCATAGCGTGGTCCCTCCTCGGCCCAGTCGATCGGCAGCTTGCCCATATGCGGCACCGGCGCGAGCGCATAGAAGGTCGAGCAGCCCTCGGGCGCCATCGACGGGTCTGTCACCGTAGGATGATGCAGATACAGCGAGAAATCGGCGCTCAAGACGCCATGCTGATAAATATCGGTCAGCAACTCCTTATAGCGCGGCCCGAACAAGATCATATGGTGCGGAATCCCCGGCCATGTTCCCTTGATGCCGAAATGCACCACGAAAAGGCTGGGCGACCAGCGCTTGTGCGCCAGCTTTTCCGCCCGCCGCCGCCCATGCCCATGGCCGGACAGCAGGTCGCGGTAACTGTGCATCAGGTCTGCGTTGCTGGCGATGACATCTGCCTGTCCATGCCAGCCCGCCTTGGTCGTCACGCCTGTCACGCGGTCGCCGATGGTGTCGATGCGCTCGACCGGATTGCCCAGCCTGATCGTTCCGCCAATCCGCTCGAACTGCGCCACCATGCCCGCGATCAGCCGGTTGGTGCCGCCGCGGGCGAACCACACGCCGCCATCCTTCTCCAGCTTGTGGATGAGCGCATAGATAGCGCTCGTCGACATCGGATTGCCGCCGACCAGCAATGTGTGAAAACTGAGCGCCTCTCGCAGCTTTTCATTCTTCACGAAGCTGGACACCATCGAATAGACCGATCGCCACGCCTGATACTGCATGAGCGCGGGGGCGGCTTTCACCATCGAGGCAAAGTCGAGAAAGGCGACATGACCGAGCTTCTCATAGCCCTCATGGTAAACCCCGGCGCTGTATTCGCAGAAACGCTGATACCCGGCCAGATCGCCTGCATCGAGCTTGGCGATCTCCTGCCGCAGCGCCGTTTCGTCATTGCCATAATCGAAATTGGTGCCGTCTGGCCAGTTCAACCGGTAAAAGGGCTTTACCGGATCGAGCGTCACGTCCTGCGCCATTTCATGCCCGGTCAGACGCCATAATTGCGCGAGACATTCCGGGTCGGTGATGACCGTAGGCCCAGCATCGAAGGTAAAACCATCGCGCTGCCAATAATAAGCGCGGCCGCCCGGCTTGTCGCGCGCTTCGACCACTGTGGTGGAAATGCCCGCCGATTGCAGCCGGATCGCCAGAGCGAGGCCACCAAAGCCTGCACCGATGATGATGGCCTTTTTATCCTGTGTGCCGGGTAGAGCGGTCAGGGTCATGCGCGCTTTCGTTTCATGAGGGCCTGCATCGCTGCCCTTATGCGCACTGGAGGCCGTCCGCACAAGATGCGGATTTTATCGGTGAGGGTCGATTGCCCGGCATAGAAGCGCGCGATGAGCGGAGCGGGCAGGCGATAGAAGCGCTCGAATATGCGATAGCGCTGGTCCGGCGGCGCGGCATCGAACAGCATGCGCCCCAGCAGGCGGTAATAGCCCCCGCTGCGCCAGTGCCGCTTTGCCCATGCGCGCGACCATCGCGCCAGCGTGGCGCTATCGACAATTCCCTTATCCGCCAGCGCCAGCGCGAATTCCGCCGCGAAGGGCAGTGAATAGCCGGTCGTGGGATGAAACAGACCGGCGCGCACGCCCGCACGCGCCACAACGTCGTCGGCGGGCCAGAAGCGCGCGAAATTCCCGCCCTTCGTCACCGGCAAAACGCCCGTTTCCTCATGCTCCACCGCCTCGATGATCCAACCTTGCGCCGCCGCATAGTCGGCAATGCGTTGCCGGATTATCGGCACATCAAGCTGCGGTCCGTCAGTATAATAGGTATCCTCGACGAATATCCGATGCGCGTCCTGCGGCAGCACATAGACGAAGCGATAGCCGTCGCTTTGGTCCACGCGGGCATCCATGATGACAGGGCGCTCGATATTATGGGGTGCGGCAAGGCGCAATGTCTGGCCGACAAATTTCTGCCACCCACATTCCAAAGCAAGGGCGGAAGCATCGCTTAAAAAAGACCCGGCATCCGGGGATGCCGGGTCATTGACATTATATCCCCCTGATGAAGGATATGCTGTCAGGTCGCGCGGATCTAACTGCGCACCTGAGCCTTTTGTTCCCGATGAAACGAAAAAAAAATGCGGTGAGATGCCTCGCGCATCGATCGTCGCGCGCGTGTGCACGATCCTGCCGCTATCCAGCCGGATTTCGTTGGGTGCGATTGCCGTCACCGCATCGCCAAGCATCAACCGCTTTTGCAGCACCTCTTGCAGATGTGTGTTGAAAGCGAGAGAGCTGATGCTGTTATACCCAGCGTAGATCTCCCGACCATAAGCCGGAAAGCGCACCTCATGCCCCGCGGGCCAGCGAGAGGTGATTAGCGGCTCCAGCAAAATGCGGGCCTTCACGCTGATATCGCTGTCGAAAAAGCTCCATATATGATTGCCTCCGGCGCGGTCCGCCCCGTCGATCAGCAGCACGCGCACTTCGGGCCGCTTTGCCGTCATCGCCAGCGCAATCAGCCCACCCGCCAGCCCCGCGCCGACAATGGCGAGGTCGCATTCTGTTGCATGGGCCGTATCGGGAGCGGGCGCATCGATCATGCTCCTGCCTTAACCGCCCATCGATCCGAACGATAGCCCATCATTGACCACGCCCCATCGCACGGCTTAGTCATGGCAGCATGTCTGATGCTCCTCATGAACACAGCCACTATTTTGATCATGTCTATCTGCCCGAGAGTCATGATCGCAATGCACGGCGCACCCATTGGGTGATCGCGCTCACCACCGTCACGATGGTGGTGGAGATCGTCGCGGGCTGGGTCACTGGCTCGATGGCCTTGCTGGCGGACGGCTTTCACATGGCGACCCATGCGGGCGCGCTGCTCATTGCCGCGCTCGCTTATGCCTATGCGCGCCGTCATGCCCATAATGCGCGTTTCACCTTCGGCACCGGAAAGATCGGCGATCTCGCCGGTTTTGCCTCCGCGGTGATGCTCGGGCTGGCATCGCTCGGCATCGCGGCGGAATCGGCCCAGCGCCTGTGGAGTCCCCATGGCGTCGATTTCCGCGATGCCACGCTGGTGGCGGTTGTGGGCCTTCTCGTCAACCTGTTGAGCGCATGGCTGTTGATGGAGGAGGGGCATGGCCACCAACACGACCACAACCATAAAGATGGGCACGCGCATGGGCATAGCGACAATAATCTGCGCGCAGCCTATCTCCATGTGCTCGCCGATGCGCTTACGTCGGTGGCCGCCATCGTCGCGCTGCTCGCCGGGCGCTATCTCGGCTGGGTCTGGCTCGATCCGGTTGTCGGCATCGTCGGCGCGATCATCATCGCGCGCTGGGCATGGGCGCTGATGCAGGATACGTCCGCCATATTGCTGGACACCGCCGAGCCGGAACTGGCGGCGCGCATCCGGTCGTTGGCCACAGAGGCAGGCGCGAATATTGCCGATCTGCATGTGTGGCGCATCGGTCCGCACGCCCATGCCATTATTATCAGCATATCGGGCAGCGGCGGCGATGTGGGCACGCTGCGCAATACGCTTCATGCTCTGCCCGGTGTCGTGCATGTCACGGTCGAGCGATGGCAGGAATAGCCCTTTCCGCGCTGGCGATGGGCCTGATCGTCGGCTTGCGGTATCTCGCCACCAGCGGTGCTTTTGCATGGGCAACCCATATTGCGCGCCCTGGCCTTTATACGGGGCAGGGAGCGCAGATCCGCCGGGAAATCGGTTGGAGCCTCGCATCGGCGGCCATTTATGGTCTGCCCGCCGGTATTGTCGCATGGGGATGGCGCGAGCAGGGCTGGACGCGCATTTATACCGACATCGCCGCCGCGCCGCTCTGGTATTTTCCGCTCTCCATCCTCCTCTACCTCGCCGCGCACGACACATGGTTCTACTGGACCCATCGGCTGATGCACCGCCCCTGGTGGTTCCGCATCGCCCATGCCGTCCATCATGACAGCCGCCCGCCGACAGCATGGGCGGCGATGAGCTTTCATCCCTGGGAGGCGCTCACCGGCGCGATCGTCATCCCCGCACTGGTGTTTTTCATCCCCATCCATGTGGCGGCTTTGGGCTGCGTGCTCGCCGTCATGACGGTCATGGGCATCGGCAATCATATGGGCTGGGAAATGTTCCCGCGCGCGATAGTTCATGGACCCGCGGGGCGATGGCTGATAACCGCTACCCATCACCAGAAACATCATCAGGCATATCGAGGAAATTATGGCCTTTATTTCCGCTTCTGGGACAAAATCTGCGGCACGGATATCGGGCTTGGCGACTTTGCTGTTCCTGTGCGGCGGCGCAACCCTGCCTGATACAGCCGCGCCATTGGGGGGAGAGGTCGATGTCCGCTTCGAGGGCATGCGCTCGACCAAGGGGATGATCCGCGCCTGCCTGACGCGCGATCCCCGCTATTTCCCCAAATGCGAGAAAGACCCCGCCGCCCGTCGCATGAGCATCAGCGCGAGTGATCCTGCGGAAATGCGGTTTAACGATCTTGCGCCGGGCGACTATGCGCTGTTGGTGCTGCATGATGAAAATGGCAATGCGCGGGTAGACACCATGCTTGGTATTCCGCGCGAGGGTGTCGGTTTCTCTCGTAACCCAAAGCTCATCATGGGGCCGCCAGCCTTCGAGGCTGTCCGATTTGCAGTGGGCGATCATGCAGTGGAACAGGTCGTCCGCCTTAAATATTTCCTCTGAGGCATAGGATGAAACACGGCAATTCCTTACAACCGGAACCGAGCAGTTGTTTGATACGTTATTATCTTAAGCTGTACTGGAGAAAATATGAACAAGTGTCGCCGGTTTTCCATAAGTTCCGTCGCCGTTGTTCTGGCGGCCACGCTTCCTTTGCCTTCTACGGCCCAAGAAACCTCCCCCAGCAATGAATTGACCGTCGCTGTCGGTGCCGGAATTGTCCCTAGCTATGAAGGTTCTGACGATTATTCCGTAACGCCCGGTGTGCTGGTGCGCGGCAAGGTTGCGAACATGCCCTTTTTCTCGCGGGGCACGAATCTGTTCGTCGATCTGGTGCCGAACCATGATGGGCAGACGCTCGACCTGGGGCTTGGCCCCGTCGTCAACCTCCGGTCGAACCGCACCAGCCATATCAAGGACGATCGGGTAAAGGCGCTGGGTGAGCTGGACAGGGCAATCGAAGTCGGCGGATGGGCTGGCATAGCCAAAACCGGCATATTGACCAGCGATTATGACAATCTTTCCTTCCGGGTCGCATGGCTCAAGGACGTCGGCGGCGCCCATAAAAGCTATGTGGTCACCCCCGCGATCGAATATTCCATGCCGCTGTCGCAAACGACTCTGGTCGGCCTTTCGGTCTCCGCCGATTATGTCGGCAAGGGCTATGGCCGATATTATTACGACATAGATATTGCGGGCAGTCAGGCGAGCGGCCTTGGCGTTTACGGCGCGGCGGGCGACAAAGCGGGTTTTGCGAAGCTCAACATCGGCCTTGTCGCCGCGCAATCGCTGTCGGGTGACCTGCGCAAGGGCTGGGCGGTGTTCGCACTGGGCGGTTATGGCAGGATATTGGGCGATTACGCCCGCTCGCCAATCGTCCGCTCGGCGGGCGACCGCAACCAATGGCTGGGCGGATTAGGCGTGGCCTATACCTTCTGATCCGGCCCGGTTCATATATATTCACTGGACCTTTTCACTATTGCCTCCTATCCTTATCCCATCCCCGGGGAGCCTGTTGCGCAATCGCAGGTTGAGAGCGGAATATCCCGCGACCCGTCGAACCTGATCCCGGTAATACGGGCGGAGGGAGGGAGCGGTATCGAGGAATTTCACTCCCGCGCCGTCCCTTTCCGCCGAAGCTGAGGAAAGGAGAAGGACGATGTTAGACACTATCGACGCCGTCGCATGGACCAGCCTTTTGCTGGGCCTTTTCCTGCTGGCGACCGCGATTGGCGAACTGCGTCGGCCGGGCATGTGGCGCGCCATGCTCCGCGAAATCGAGGCGTCGTCCGCGCTGCAATTGATCGTCGGCATGGTTGAGCTCGCATTGGGTGCAGCCGTTTACCTCGCTAATCCGTGGAACCCGCAGGACTGGCTCTCTGCCCTTATGACCATTTTGGGCGGACTGATGATTGTCGAGGCGCTTGTGTTCCTCGTCATTGCCGATCTGTATCTGCGCTTCTGGTTGCCCCGGCTCGGCACCGACTGGCGCGGCTGGGCGATTATTTCCTTCCTTATCGGTCTGTGGCTTGCGGCTGCGGGCACGCTCCGTTTCCTCTGATCCCCTTCTTATTGAAAGAGAATATTTATGGCAGACATTCCCGCCAAGACCGAAATCGGCGTCACCACCGGCCCTATTCGCGGCAGCCGCAAGGTGCATGTCGCGGCGCATTCGGGCAGCGGCATCCGCGTGGCGATGCGCGAGATCGATCTTGCGGGCGGAGAGCCTTCGGTGCGGGTTTACGATACCTCCGGTCCTTATACCGATCCGGCAGCGCATATCGACATCATGGCGGGCCTGCCCCAGTTGCGCCGCGACTGGATATTGGCGCGCGGCGATGTCGAGGATTATGACGGCCGGGCGGTGAAGCCGGAGGACAATGGCCAGCTCGGACCTGACAGGAGCGGCGGCGTACGCCCCTTCCCGAACGTGGTGAAGCGCCCGCTGCGGGCCAAGGCAGGCATGAACGTCAGCCAGATGCATTATGCCCGGCGTGGCATCATCACGCCCGAAATGGAATATGTGGCGGAGCGTGAAAATCTGGGCCGCGAACGTCTGGCCTCCTACATCCGCGATGGCGAGAGCTTCGGCGCCTCCATCCCCGATTATGTGACGCCCGAATTCGTCCGCGATGAGGTAGCGCGCGGCCGCGCGATCATCCCCAACAACATCAACCACCCGGAAACCGAGCCGATGGCGATCGGCCGCAATCTCCTCGTCAAGATCAACGCCAATATCGGCAACAGTGCGGTCGCCTCCGACGTGGCGAACGAAGTCGACAAGATGGTGTGGTCGATCCGCTGGGGCGCGGACACGGTGATGGATCTCTCGACTGGCCGCAACATTCACGACACGCGCGAATGGATCATCCGCAATTCGCCCGTCCCTATCGGCACCGTGCCGATTTATCAGGCGCTGGAGAAGGTCGGCGGCATCGCCGAGGAGCTGACCTGGGAAATTTTCCGCGACACGCTGATCGAGCAAGCCGAGCAGGGCGTCGATTATTTCACCATCCATGCGGGCGTACGCCTGCCCTATGTGCCCTTGGCAGCAAAGCGCGTCACCGGCATCGTGTCGCGCGGCGGCTCGATCATGGCGAAATGGTGCCTCGCGCATCACAAGGAAAGCTTCCTCTACGAGCATTTCGACGAGATCACCGAAATCATGAAACAATACGACATCGCCTATTCGCTGGGCGATGGCCTGCGCCCCGGCTCCATCGCCGACGCCAATGACGAGGCGCAGTTTGCCGAGCTGTATACGCTGGGCGAGTTGACCCATCGCGCATGGAAGCAAGATGTGCAGGTGATGATCGAAGGCCCCGGCCATGTCCCGATGCACAAGATCAAGGAGAATATGGAGAAGCAGCTCGAAGTGTGTGGCGAGGCGCCGTTTTACACATTAGGCCCGCTCACCACCGACATCGCGCCGGGATATGACCATATCACGTCCGGCATCGGCGCGGCGCAGATCGGTTGGTACGGCACGGCGATGCTTTGCTATGTCACGCCCAAGGAGCATCTAGGCCTGCCCGATCGCGACGATGTGAAAGTCGGCGTGGTGACGTACAAGCTGGCTGCACATGCGGCGGATCTCGCCAAGGGCCACCCGGCTGCGAGGGTACGTGACGATGCGCTTTCCAAGGCGCGCTTCGAGTTCCGCTGGCGCGATCAGTTCAACCTGTCCTTGGACCCCGACACCGCCGAGCAATATCATGACCAGACGCTACCGGCGGAGGGCGCCAAGACCGCGCATTTCTGCTCGATGTGCGGTCCGAAATTCTGCTCGATGCAGATCAGCCAGGAGGTCCGCGACTTCGCCGCCAAGCAGAATCAGGGCGTCGATGGCTTCATCGCTACTGGTCCCAGCGGCGCGGAAACGGCAGCAGCGAGCAGGGCGGCAGCAATAAAAGGCATGGAAGAGATGCGCGAGCGGTTCAGGGAAGAGGGCGGGGAGCTGTATCTGCCCGCGGAGGAGTGAGGTTCTGGGGTTCCAAATGGCTGACTATGCCAGATGATGCGCAGGCTGAGGCTGATCGAGACGTATGACGGTCGGTTAGGGTGTTGATTTTATCAAAACCAACACCCTATGATCGGGTCCCGTGATTTGGCTGCGCCGGTCTTCGGCTCCGAGCCGGTAGATGAGTCCATCTGGCTCGAAACCACTCTATTGCCCCCGGTCGCGCACGACATCCTCGGCAGCGTCATTGGTACCGGTGGACGACGATGGCTGCCCTCTGGCAGGACGAGGCGTTTCCGTCTCCTCGGTACTCCCGCCGAACGCCCGCATTGCCTCTTCGCCCTCGGTGCCGAAAAAGCTGCGGAGCCGCACGTCGCGCTGCGGGAACGGAATTTCGATGCCATATTTGCGCAGCGCATCGTCGAGCGCCCAGCAATAAGCCGCCATCATGCTGCCCGGCCGTTTCACCGCGGCGAGCGTCGGCCACACTACCAGTTCGAAATCCAGTGAGGAATCCCCGAATTTCGTCAGCCATACCTGCGTGACATGAAGGCCGTCGTCTGGCATCGAAAACGGCACCGAACGTGCCGCTTCCAGCGCGGCCATTTTCACCTGCTCCTTGTCCGATCCATAAGCCACGCTGAAAGGCACATGGATGCGCCGGGTGCCGCGATTGCGCGTCCAGTTGGTCAGTCGGCCATTGAGCAGATCCGCATTGGGCACCAGCACATCGACGTTATCGTTGGTCACCAATGTCGTTGCACGCGGGCCGATGCCTGATACCGCGCCTGCTGTGCCGCCATCCAGCTCGACATAGTCGCCAACCTCGATCGAGCGATCGAACAACAGGATGAGGCCGCAGACGAAATTTTTTACGATATCCTGTAAGCCGAGGCCAATGCCGACACCCAAAGCCCCGGCAAACAACGACAATGTGGAAAGATCGACACCCAGTGTCGATATCGCCGTCGAGAGGCCGATCAGAACGATGATATAGCGCAGAATCTGGCCGCCAATATAGATGACGGACATATGTTCTTCGCCGACACGCTTCTGCGCGCGGCCGATCAACAGGCCCACCCCCCAGGCCGCCAGAATCGCCAGCACCAATATGGCCACGGACATAATCAGCGTCTGGAGCGTCAGCGTCGTTCCCGCCACGACCGCGACGCTCTTGTCCAGCAGCTTGTCCGCTTCCGCGATACCGGCAATGTTCATCGTCATCCCGCCTTCATCGCCGCTATCGGCGGCGTTGGCAAGGTTCAGGGCGAAATGGGAATTCGATTGCGCCCAGCTTTCGTCCGCAACATTCGCGGCTGAACGCGAAACTGGTCTGCGGAAGCAAAACATGTCATGTTTTCGGTCAAAGCATGTCCGACCGGAACGGCGGTCGCAGCTTCCGGGAGAATCGGCAGAGCGATGATTGAGCGGTGTTACAATATTGACGATCTGCGGCGTCTTGCTCGTGCCCGCGCGCACAGACTGGTTTTCGACTATATTGACGGTGGTGCCGATGACGAGATCGCCATGCGCAACAATCGCAGGCGCTTTGAAGCCTATGAACTGGCTTATCATGTGCTTAGCGGTGTCGAAAAACCCGACCTGTCGACCACTCTGCTCGGTCATAAGCTCAAGGTTCCCTTCATTCTCGCTCCGTCAGCAGGCAATCGCCTGTTTCACAAGGATGGGGAGCGCGCGGTGGCGAAATCCGCCGCCAAAGTGGGTACCATCTACAGCCTGTCCACGCTTTCTACCTGTTCGATAGAAGAGATCAGTGCGCTCACGGATGGCCCAAAATGGTTTCAGCTCTATGTGTGGAAAGACCGCCAACTGGTGCGCGAAATTCTGCAGCGCGCGCGAACTGCGGGATATTCGGCGCTGATCCTGACGGTCGACCTTCCTGTGCATGGCAATCGTGAGCGGGAATTGCGCAACGGTTTCACCATACCGCCCAAAATCAGGCCGCAGCATATATGGGAAGCCCTATGCTCACCGCGCTGGACATGGGATTATCTGACCAGCCCATGCATCAGCTATGCGAATTTTCCCGCCGGACAGAAAGCCGAGAGCCTGTTCAACCTCATCGCCGAGCAATTGCATGCGGGTTTTGACTGGAAGGACGCGGAATGGCTGCTGGGCGAATGGAATGGCCCGACGGTTATCAAGGGGGTGGTCCGCGCCGACGATGCCGCCAAAGCTGTGGCCACCGGCTTCAACGCGATTGCCATATCCAACCATGGCGGGCGACAGCTCGACGCTTCGCCCGCGCCGGTCGATATGCTCCGGCCGATCCGCGACCGGATAGGCGGGGACGCGGAGCTGATCGTCGATGGCGGAATACGGCGCAGCAGCGACATCATCAAGGCGATGGCAATGGGGGCCAACGCCGTCAGTTTCGCCCGGCCTTATCTTTATGGACTGGCGGCCGGTGGCCAGCGGGGCGTGGAGCGCGCGCTCGATTTGTTCGTTTCCGGCCTGGAGCGCGATATGGTATTGCTTGGAGCTCCCTCCATTGCCGCTCTTGATGAGAGCTTCATCGAGATGCGAAGGTAAAGCGATTTTGCGTCATGCGAACCACGAACAAGGATGTTTCGGTCCGTCTTTATCATCTTTGCGATGATGTCGGCGGCAATGGCGCAACGACGCTGTTTTATGGGCCGCTGGCCGATGCCCTTGAGCTGGCTGCGCAACAGCCCGAAGACATGCAGCAGGATCTGTTCATCGCTACGGACAATGATGTGATCGCTTATCTCGACCTGATCGGGGAATGAATGGCATAAAGGGGCGCCGCCGCTCTTTCCCCGGCAGGATAGTCTGCCTATAGCCGGTCGGATGTCCGCCAGCCCTGCTTCGCTTCTCCATGATATTTTTGGCTTCGCACAATTCCGCGGTGTGCAGGAGCAGGTTGTCGATCGCGTGCTCGGCGGACATAATACGCTCGCCATCATGCCGACGGGAGCGGGAAAATCGCTCTGTTATCAATTGCCTGCGGTGGCGATGGAAGGGTGCTGCGTCGTTGTCTCGCCGCTGATCGCGCTGATGCATGACCAACTCCGTTCGGCGCGCGCGCTCGGTATCCGCGCCGCCAGCCTGACATCGGTCGACGCCGACTGGCGCGAAACGCAGGACCGGCTGATCGCGGGCGAGCTGGACCTGCTCTATGTTGCGCCGGAACGTGCGAGTGGTGAAGGCTTTCGCGCTCTGCTCGAACGTGCGCGTATCTGCCTGTTCGCCATCGACGAGGCACATTGCGTTTCGGAATGGGGGCATGATTTCCGGCCGGACTATCGCCTGTTGCGGCCCCTGCTCGATGCCTTTGCCGATGTGCCGCGTCTGGCCCTGACGGCCACGGCGGATGCACATACGCGTCAGGACATATTGACGCAGCTTGGCATCCCCGCGGAGGGGCTTGTCATCTCCGGTTTCGACCGGCCCAATATCCGCTATGCGGTGCAGCCGCGTGACGGACTTTCCCGCCAGATAGGTGATGTGCTGGCGGCCAACCCCGGCCCCGGCATCATTTATGCCCAGACCCGTGCCGCCACCGAAAAGCTCGCGGCCAGTCTCGGCGCTCGCGGACGCCCGGTGCTGGCTTATCATGCTGGCCTGCCGCCCGAAACGCGCGCGGCCAATCAGGCGGCGTTCCTCGCCAGCGAGGAAATGGTGATGGTAGCGACCGTCGCCTTCGGCATGGGCATCGACAAGCCCGATGTGCGCTTTGTCGTTCATGCCGGATTACCCAAGTCGATCGAAAGCTATTATCAGGAAAGCGGGCGCGCCGGGCGCGATGGCGATCCGGCGGTGGCGACATTGCTGTGGGGCGCGGAGGATTTCGTGCGCGCCCGCCAGCGCATAGCGGAAGTCGAGCCAGCGCGGCAACAGGGCGAACGCACCCGTATATCGGCGCTTGGCGCATTGGTGGAAACGGGCGGATGCAGGCGGGCGGTGCTGCTGCGCCATTTCGGCGAAGATCCGCCCGCGACCTGCGGCAATTGCGACAATTGCCTCACGCCTCCGGCCAGCATCGATGCGACGAAAATCGCGCAAAAACTGCTCTCTGCCGTCTATCGCACCGGGCAAAGCTTCGGCCTGGGGCATATCGAGGCAGTGTTGACCGGCAAGAGCAATGACCGCATCATGCAGCGCCAGCATGATCGCCTGTCGGTCTTCGGCATCGTCGAGGGCGATGAAGCGACGCTGCTCAAGCCGGTAGCACGCGCGCTGATGGTGCGCGATGCGTTGGAAACGAACGAACATGGCGGATTGATGCTCGGCCCGGCTGCGCGCCCTTTCCTGCGCGGCGAAGAGGCGGTGTCGCTGGTCCAGCCGCCGGTTCGCACGCGTCGCGGCAGGCGCAATGCGGAGGCTAACCCGGTCGGCGATCCATTGTTCGAAGCGTTGCGTGCCTGTCGTCGCGACCTCGCAATGGAAGCCGGCGTGCCGCCTTATGTGATCTTCCATGACAGCAGCCTGCGGGAAATGGCGCAGAAACGTCCGCGCTCGCTTGCTGATCTCGCGCGTATTTCGGGTGTGGGCGAACGCAAGCGCGAGGCTTATGGACAGGCGTTTCTGGATACTATTGCTGGCTTCTCCGAGGAATCCGAGGAAATAGCCGCTTCATAGCGACGCAGCCTTTCGTGTTGCGATGGCTTCTGTCATAGTCGGGCCAGAAACAGACAATGATCCTGCGGGAGGATATGATGGCCGCCTTTGAGTATCGGCTCCTCATCCATAATCTTTTGACGTCCGGCGTGGCGCGCGCGGGTGACGCGCAAATCCTCTCCGACGGCCTGATGCGCTATGACTATCCTGAGCTTTTGCGGCGGGTGCGGCGATTGGCCAGCGCGCTGCGCGGGATGGGCGTGAAAACCGGCGACACCATTGCGGTAATGGATTGGGACACGCACCGTTATCTCGAATGCTTTTTCGGCATTCCCGCCGCCGGAGCCGTGTTGCAGATGGTCAACATCCGCATGTCGGCGGATCAGATTATCTATACGCTCAACAAATCGCGGGCGAAGATCATCCTGTGCAATGCCGAATTCGCCCCGATCCTTCAGGGTATAAAACCGCATCTCGACCATGTCGAACGCCTGATCTGCTTTGACACAATCGACCCCGAGAATGCTGCATTATGGCATGGCGACTATGAGCAGTTGCTGGCCAGCGGCGATGCGGAGGCGCCTTTCACGGAGTTCGACGAAAATACGCGGGCAACCGTCTTTTTCACCACCGGCACGACCGGTATGCCCAAGGGCGTCTATTTCTCGCACCGCCAGCTTGTACTGCACACGCTTTCGCTGCTCGCCGGTTTTGCTCTGAGCGGTCCCAAGGCCCGCTTTGCGTCGAGCGGCGTCTATATGCCGATGACGCCGATGTTCCATGTCCATGCCTGGGGCTTCCCCTATGCCGCGACGCTGGGCGGGATGAAGCAGGTCTATCCCGGCCGCTATATCCCCGCCAATCTGCTGCGGCTGATAGACGAGGAGGGTGTCACCATGTCGCATTGTGTCCCTACAATCGTGCGCATGCTGCTCGATGAACCGGGCAGCGAAAACACCGATCTCTCCCGTCTCGCCATGGTGATCGGCGGATCGGCGCTGCCTGAAGCGCTGGCCGAGCAGGCGATGGCGCGCGGCATCGATATTTTCGCGGGCTATGGGATGTCCGAGGCCTGCCCGATCCTCTCCATGTGCTCCAGTTGGCCAGCGGGCAGCAGCCATGAGGAGGAACTGCGCGCGCGTGTAAGACCGGGCGCTCCGGCGCCGCTCATCGACATGCAAATCGTCGATCCGGATATGCGTCCGCTGCCTAAAGACGGTGTTTCGACAGGCGAAATCGTCGTCAGGGGGCCATGGTTGACGCCGGGTTACCTCGACGACGAAGCGGCATCCGCGGCATTGTGGGCCGGAGGCTGGATGCATACCGGCGATGTCGGGAAAATGGATGAAACGGGTCAGCTTTCCATCACCGATCGTTTGAAGGACGTCATCAAATCGGGCGGCGAGTGGATATCCTCGCTTGATATGGAAAATATCCTCATGCGCCACCCGCACGTCACCGAAGTAGCGGTGATCGGCGTGCCGGACAAACAATGGGGCGAACGCGCATTGCCCTTCGTCGTGAGCCGGGACGGTGCGGAAATCCCGCTGGCCGAACTGGCCAATATTATCGAGCAAAGCATCGCGCAGGGCGAGTTGCCGCGCTATGCGACGCTCGGGGAGGTTCGGTTCATCAACGAAATTCCCAAGACGAGCGTGGGCAAGCTGGACAAGAAACAGATCAGAGCACTCGTTTGACCGTCCCCAAACGGTGATGTCACTATATCGGTTTTCCTTTATAGGGCCAGTCACCGCCATTGTTTAAGATGAAGTCTATTGCTCATGACCGCCCGCGAAAACAGCCTGCTTTTGACCATCATCTGTCCCGATAAAATCGGCATCGTTGCAGATGTTTCCCGATTTCTGGCCGAACATCGCTGCAACATTGTCGAGAGCGCCCAGTTTGAGGATCCGCTGGAAAACCAATTTTTCATGCGTGTGGCCTTTATGCCTGAAGGCGAATATGGCCTGGACGCCCTGCGCACCGCTTTCGGCCCGACGGGCGAGAAGCACCATATGCAATGGCAGATGATGCCCCAAAGCACGCCCATGCGCACCCTCGTCATGGTGTCGAAATTTGGCCATTGCCTCAATGATCTCGTGTTTCGACACAAGATAGGCGCCTTGCCGATCGATCTGCGCATGGTCGTTTCCAATCACGGGACTTTCGAACAATTCACCCAGGCAAACGGCCTGCCTTTTACTCATATTCCCGTCACACCGGAGACCAAGGCACAGGCGGAACGGCAGCTGATCGATATCATCGAAGGGGAGGAGATCGAGCTGATCATCCTTGCGCGCTATATGCAGGTGCTGTCGGATGCATTCTGTGCGCGTTATTCCGGGCGCATCATCAATATCCATCACTCCCTGCTGCCGAGCTTCAAAGGCGCCAAACCTTATCATCGCGCTCATGAGCGAGGGGTCAAGCTCGTGGGGGCGACCGCACATTATGTCACCGCCGACCTCGATGAAGGACCGATCATCGAGCAAGGCGTCACGGCCGTGCGTCACAACATGACTCCCGATGATCTGGTAGCGAAAGGGCGCGAGGTGGAAACCACGGTCTTGTCCACCGCCGTGCAACTGCATTCGGAACGCCGTGTTTTCCTGAATGGCAAGCGCACCGTCGTGTTTTGAGCCCAGATCGGTCCATCTGCAAAGGAAGGTCTGTGAATATGCAGGAAGCATTTGGGGGCAGGTTTGACTGGAGCGATCCGTTGTCGCTGGAGCGGCAACTGTCCGACGAGGAGCGGCTGATTCGTGACAGTGCCAATGCCTTCGCACAGGAGCAGCTCCAACCGCGCATTGTGCAGGCCTATCGTAATGAGACTGCGGATCGAGATTTCTTCCGCGAAGCCGGGGCGTTGGGTTTATTGGGCGTCACTATCTCGGCGGAATATGGCGGGGCAGAGGCGGGTTATGTCGGCTATGGTCTCGTCGCGCGCGAAATAGAAAGAGTGGACAGTGGATATCGCTCCATGCTTTCGGTGCAGTCCAGTCTCGTTATGTATCCGATCCATGCCTATGGCAGCGAGGAGCAGCGTCAACGTTATCTGCCTGCGCTCGCCAGCGGCGAAATGGTGGGCTGCTTTGGTTTGACGGAACCCGACGCCGGATCGGACCCCGGCGGCATGCGCACCACTGCAGCGAAGCTGGCTGGTGGGTATCGCCTCAGCGGTACCAAGACATGGATTACGAACGCGCCAATCGCGGACCTATTTGTGATCTGGGCCAAATCCGAGGCGCATGGCGGTGCGATCCGCGGCTTTGTACTGGAAAAGGGCATGAAAGGTCTCTCCGCGCCGAGAATCGAAGGCAAGCTGAGCCTGCGCGCTTCCGTGACGGGGCAGATTGTTATGGACGATGTGGTGGTCGGTGAAGATGCATTGCTGCCCGGTGTTGAAGGCCTGAAAGGCCCGTTCGGTTGTCTCAATCGCGCCCGCTATGGCATCGCCTGGGGCGCGATAGGCGCGGCGGAGTTTTGCTGGCATGCCGCGCGGCAATATGGTCTTGACCGCAGGCAGTTCAACCGCCCGCTTGCCGCCACGCAATTGTTCCAGAAAAAACTCGCCGACATGCTGACGGAAATCACGCTGGGCCTTCATGGCGCGCTGCAACTCGGCAGGTTGATGGATGAAGGCAAGGCCGCGTCGGATATGGTCAGCATCCTTAAGCGCAACAATTGTGGCAAAGCCCTCGATATTGCCCGAATGGCGCGGGATATGCACGGCGGCAATGGCATTGCTGATGAATATCATGTGATGCGCCATGCGGCGAACCTTGAGACGGTGAACACTTATGAAGGCACGCATGATGTCCACGCGTTGATTTTGGGTCGTGCGCAGACTGGCCTTCAGGCCTTTTTCTGATCATGAGTAAGAGCGCAGGGGAGGTCTGGACGGATCGCCCTAAACCCCACGAATCAAAGCCTCTGGCAGCTTTTTCTCAATCAGATCGACCAGCATGCTGACCTTGGGAAGCAGATGCTGTCTTCTGGGATAGACGGCCCATATCGGCTCTTTCGATGAACCGAAACTCGTTAGTATCGCTTCAAGCTCGCCGGTGGAAAGGGCGGGCAAGATATAAAATTCGGGAAGCTGGCATATGCCCAGTCCCGCTTTGGCGGCTTCCAATGTGGCCGCGCCGTTATTGCATTGCCATCGGCCCTTTGGCTTATAGAGTTCATTTTCCCCATTGTGGGTGAAGCGCCAAGTTGATGAGGTGCCGATCAAACATTCGTGATGATCGAGGTCGGCAATGCGGGTGGGCCGTCCGTTCGCTTGAAGATAGGCGGGCGACGCGCAGGTTATGAAATCCCTATAGGCGATCCGTTTGGCGATGAGGCGGGAATCCGGCATGCTGCCGGTTCTGATGGCCAGATCATAGCCTTCGCCGATAAGATCGATCATCCGGTTCGTCAGGTCCAGTCTTACCGATATTTTTGGATATGACAGCGAAAACTCTCTGATGAGTGGAGCTATGAAGCGTTCGCCCATGGCAATCGAGCAGGTAATCCTCAGATTGCCTTGCGGTTCGCCTTGCTCATTTATCATGGCGAAGGCTTCTTCCCGCTGCGTAATCATGCGCTGGCAGTGATCCAGCAATGTCCTGCCGGTGTCCGTAAGCATTATCTTTCTGGTGGTCCGGCTGAAGAGCTGGGTCTGTATGCGCGCTTCCAGTTGCGCGATACTTCGGCTCATATGGGTCGTGGAAAGGCCGAGGGCTTCACCTCCGCGCCTGAAGCTGTTGGCTTCGGCAACGGCCACGAATTCGTCAATCCCATCCCATGCGGACATATGATGACCCCGATCAGAAATTATTCAGACGGCTATCTGCGGCCATTATCCCATATTGGCAACAATGAATTGCTGTTTTTCGCCTTTATCCCGTTTCTGTCCGGCGGTAGGGTCGCCGGAACCTTATCAGGAGCCTGTTGAATATGAAGACCCGTGCCGCCGTTGCTTTTGAAGCGAAGAAACCGCTGGAGATAGTCGAGCTGGATCTGGAAGGTCCGAAGGCTGGCGAGGTACTGGTCGAGATCATGGCGACCGGCATTTGCCATACGGACGCCTACACGCTGGACGGATTTGACAGCGAGGGGATTTTCCCCTCGGTTTTGGGCCATGAAGGTGCCGGCATTGTGCGCGAAGTCGGTGCGGGCGTCACCAGCGTGAAGGCGGGCGATCATGTGATCCCGCTTTACACGCCGGAATGCCGCCAGTGCAAAAGCTGCCTTTCGGGCAAGACCAACCTGTGCACCGCGATCCGAGCGACGCAGGGTCAGGGGTTGATGCCCGATGGCACCAGCCGCTTTTCCTACAAGGGGCAGACGATCTTTCACTATATGGGCTGCTCCACCTTCTCCAACTTCACGGTGCTGCCGGAAATCGCGGTAGCGAAAATCCGCGAAGACGCGCCGTTCAAGACAAGCTGCTATATCGGCTGCGGCGTCACCACGGGCGTTGGCGCGGTGGTGAACACGGCAAAGGTTCAGGTTGGCGACAATGTCGTCGTCTTCGGCCTTGGGGGCATTGGCCTCAACGTCATTCAGGGCGCGCGTCTGGCAGGTGCCAACAAGATTGTCGGCGTTGATATCAATCCGGACCGCGAAGAGTGGGGGCGCAAGTTCGGCATGACCGACTTCCTCAATTCGAAGGGTTTGTCGCGCGAGGAGACGGTTGCGAAGATTGTTGCGATAACCGACGGCGGTGCGGACTACACCTTCGATGCGACCGGCAACACCGAAGTGATGCGCACGGCGTTGGAAGCCTGCCATCGCGGTTGGGGCACCTCGATCATCATCGGCGTGGCCGAGGCGGGCAAAGAAATCAGCACCCGTCCGTTCCAGCTCGTCACCGGGCGCAACTGGCGCGGCACCGCGTTTGGCGGCGCGAAGGGCCGCACCGACGTGCCCAAGATCGTCGACATGTACATGACCGGCAAGATCGAGATCGATCCGATGATTACTCATGTCATGGGCCTTGAAGAGATCAACACCGCGTTTGACCTGATGCATGAGGGCAAGTCGATCCGTAGCGTTGTGGTCTTCTGATCATTATGGAGACGATCTCGACCAATCGCAGCCATAGCGGGGTTCAGGGCGTGTACAAGCACGCCTCTGTTGCCACTGGCACGGACATGACATTTTCCGTATTCGTACCGGATCATGCGCCGGATACGCAATTGCCGGTGCTATGGTATCTGTCGGGATTGACCTGCACCCATGCCAATGTGACCGAAAAGGGAGAGTTTCGTACGGCTTGCGCGGAACATGGCATCATCTTCATCGCGCCGGACACCTCTCCGCGCGGCGAAGGCGTGCCCGACGATGCAGACGGTGCCTATGACTTCGGCCTCGGCGCGGGCTTCTATGTGAACGCCACGCAGGCGCCTTTCGCCACGCATTACAAAATGCGCGAGTATATCGAGCAAGAATTGCCTGAACTGATTGCGCGAGAATTCCCGGCCGATATGGCGCGGCAGGGCATCACCGGCCACAGCATGGGCGGCCATGGCGCGCTGACCATCGCTTTGCGCAATCCGGGCCGGTTCAAGAGCGTTTCGGCTTTCTCACCGATCGTGTCGCCGATGAATTGCCCGTGGGGGCATAAAGCGCTGGGCGGCTATCTTGGCGATGACAAAGCCGCATGGGCGGATTATGATGCTTGCGCGCTGATCGATGCGGGCGCCCGGTTGTCCGATTTGTTGGTCGATCAGGGCGAGGCGGATAATTTTCTCGATGAACAGCTCAAGACGCATCTGCTGAAAGAAGCCTGCGAACGCGCGGGGCAACCCGCCAATATTCGCATGCAGCCCGGATACGACCACAGCTATTATTTCATATCTACCTTCATGGCCGAGCATGTCGCCTGGCATGCGCAGAGGCTCTGAGAGCTACGCGATCAACGTCGGCGGTATCGGAAATACCAGACCTCGTGCCCCTGCCGCCGTGCTTTGGCCTCGTAGCGGGTTTCGGGCCAGCCGCCGGGGCGGCGCAGGAAATCTTCCGGGGTGTTGCACAGCCAGTCGAAATCGCTGCGTCCGTTCATCACCATCAGCGCCCAGCGTAGGTAGACGGGATGGTCCGTGCCAAAGCGGAACTCGCCACCCGGTTTGAGCTTGGCGGCGATCATGTCGACCGGACCCTTGTTCATCATCCGCCGTTTGGCATGGCGTGCCTTGGGCCATGGATCGGGATGCAGCAGGTAAACGAAGCTTAAGGCTCCATCCGGGATGCGGGAGAGCACTTCGAGGGCATCGCCATGATGGATGCGGACATTGGGGGTGCCCGCCTTGATCGCGTCGCCATGCACATGCGCCAGAGCCGCGGCGACGCCGTTGAGGAACGGCTCACAGCCGATAAAGCCATGATCGGGCAGCATGTCGGCGCGGAAGGCCATATGCTCGCCGCCCCCGAAACCGATTTCGAAATGGAGCGGGCGATCATCGCCGAACAGTCGCTGCGCCGTTATGGGGCCATCGGTCGGCACCGCTATCTGGGGGAGCAGATCGTCCACCAGTGATTGCTGGAACGCACGCAAGGGTTTGCCCTTGGCGCGGCCATAGAGACGGTTCAACGTGGTCGGGTCACCGGATTTATGCGCTGTCATGCCCGCGCTGCTAGCGGGGCATGATGTTCACCGCAAGACGTTCTAGAAATTCGGTCTGCAGGGCTTGCTTTCATAGGCGAAGCGATTGCGGACATAGGCCTTGTCATTCCAGCGCAATCCGACGAAACAGAAGCCGGGGCCGCCGATCGGCGAAGCAGGGTAGCGCGAAACGCGCATGGCGCTCTCGATATTTCAGGGTCGCATGTAGCCGTCGCAATTCGTCATGATGGATGATAGCTTCCCGTCTGTCGGCACAGATCGGCATTTTAAGGAGGGGCTATATCATGCGCATATGCGGTATCAACTGGATCGCGGCATTGGTGGCTGCGATCGCAATTTATGCGGTCGGTTTCCTGATATACGGGGTGCTGATCGATCCCAAAACATGGATGGACGCGGCGGGGATAACCCCGCAGCAGATGCAGGCGGTGGGCATGTCGCGCATGCCTTTCAGCCCGATCATGCCGTTGATGACGGCGTTCGGCATGGCCTTCCTGTTCAAATGGGGCGGCGTCACGGGTGCGGGCAATGGCCTGAAATGGGCGGGGCTGATCGCGCTCACTTCGGCTATTCCGACGCTGCTGTATGGCTGGGTCTATGGTGTCGGGCCGCTGCATGCGACGCTGGTCGGCTGCGCGCATTTGCTCATCGGTCATCTCGTCGCGGGCATGACTTTGGCGAGCTGGAAATAGGTGCCCATAGAGGGGCGGGTTTGGTAGCCCGCCCTCTCATTTCGGTCAGGCGAGCGCCGCCTTGAGCGCATCGATAAGGTCGGTGCGTTCCCAAGGGAAGAAACCGCCCTCTGATTGGCGGCCGAAATGGCCATAAGCGGCGGTCTTGCGATAGATCGGCTTGTTGAGGCCGAGATGGGTCCGGATACCGCGCGGGGTCAGCCCGCCAAGCGCCTCGATCTTGCCGATGGCGGCTTCGATGGCGGCATCGTCGATCGTGCCGGTGCCGTGCGTATCGACATAGAGCGAGAGCGGTTTCGAAACGCCGATGGCATAAGCAAGCTGGATCGTGCAGCGCGTGGCAAGACCTGCCGCGACGATGTTCTTGGCGAGATAGCGGGTGATATAGGCTGCCGAGCGATCGACCTTTGTAGGGTCTTTGCCGGAAAAGGCACCGCCGCCATGAGGCGCTGCGCCGCCATAGGTATCGACAATGATCTTGCGGCCGGTAAGGCCCGCGTCGCCATCCGGCCCGCCGATTTCGAACTTGCCGGTCGGGTTGATGTGATAAACGGTTTCATCGGAAAGCAGATCGGCCGGAATGACATCGGCCACGACCGATTTCACATAGGCCTTGAGCTTTGCCTCCTTGTCGCCTTCATGACAGCCCGGCGCATGCTGGGTAGAGACGACGATGGCGGTCGCGGCGACCGGCTTGCCGTTTTCGAAGCGTAGCGTCACCTGGCTCTTGGCGTCCGGCTCCAGAAACGCAGCCGCGCCGGAATGACGGTCGGCGGCCATCCTCTCCAGAATCTTATGCGAATAATAGAGGGTGGCGGGCATGAGGTCCGGCGTTTCATCACAGGCAAAGCCGAACATGATGCCCTGGTCGCCCGCACCTTCATCCTTATTGCCGGAGGCATCTACACCCTGCGCGATGTCGGAGGATTGCGGATGCAGATGGTTTTCGAAATGCAGGTTCTGCCAGTGGAAGCCGTCCTGCTCATAGCCGATTTCGCGCACGACATTGCGCACGGCGGTCTGGATTTCCTCTTGCGCGCCGGGCGCCCAGTTGCCGTCCCGGTCGATCATGCCGTTACCGCGCACTTCGCCCGCCAGCACGACAAGCTGCGTGGTGGTCAGCGTTTCGCAGGCGACGCGCGCTTCGGGATCTTTCGACAGGAACAGATCGACGATGGCGTCGGAGATTTGGTCGGACACCTTGTCGGGGTGGCCCTCGGAAACGCTTTCAGAGGTGAAGAGATAATTGGAACGCATGGTTTTCCCAGTCAGTTAGCTGTGTCTGCGCGTATAAAGAGATCTTTATGTGCAGAAGCGCATTAGCGCGATGTGCGGGCGCGGACAAGGGGCAACAAGGAAATACCGACGAGGAGCAGTGCGAAGGCGAGCGGCAGGATGTTGCCGAAGCGGGAGAATAAAGTCGGCGGAGAAGGGGCGGGTAGAGGTGTATTGATGGCGCCCGCCTTGTGGTGGGGGATCGATGCGATGATCCGGCCGGAGCTGTCGATCACCGCAGAAATGCCGGTGGGGGTGGAGCGGATGACGGGCATCGCCTCCTCGATGGCGCGCATGCGGGCTTGCGCGAGATGCTGCGGCGGGCCCCAGGAACCGAACCAGGCGTCGTTCGACGGATTGAACAGGAAAGCGGGGCGGTTGGCGCGGTGGATGACTTGCCCTGAGAAGATGATTTCGTAGCAGATTTGCACACCCATTTTCAGGGTTGGGCGGTTGGGGGCGGGAGGCAGGGGGAGGGAGCGGGGGCCGGGGCCGGGCCAGAAGTCTGCATCCCCCGGAACGAGGCGCGATAAACCCAATGGTTTCAATAGGTTACGCATCGGGAGATATTCGCCATAGGGCACCAGATGCGCCTTGTCATAGCGGCCGATGAGGCGCGCGTCGGGCGTCACCACCCACGCGCTGTTGTTCGCGCCGACAAGCGTGCGATCGGTATAGAAACCCTTGCCGCGATCCCTGAAATAGACCTTCGCGCCGCCCGTCATCAAAAGGTCGCTCGGCCCGGCGAGCGCCGCGACGCGCTCCAGCCATTCCGGCTCCATGTCGAGCCAGGCGGGAATGGCGGCTTCGGGCCAGAAAATGAGGCGCGGGCGGGCGGGCGAGGACGGGCCGGTCAGTTCGGCCAGCTTGGCGAAATTCACCTGCTCAAGCGCGGCGTCATATTTCTCGTTCTGGTTGATATTGGGTTGGACAACCGTGATGGCGATGGCGGGGCCTTTGGAAGGCTGGCCGATCTGCGCGCCAATCTCTACATGGCCGAGAATGGCGACGATGCCGAGCATGCCCAGTATCGGCCCGCCGACCGCCCATTGCCGCCGCGCCAGCGCGAGGAGCGCGCCGCTTGCCAGCACCGCGAGGCCGGACAGGCCATAGGTGCCGATGATCTGCGCCGCCTGATCCACGCCGGTGCCGAGCCAGAGCATCCCCAAAGGATTCCACGCGAAGCCGGTGAACAGGGTCGCGCGCGCATATTCGCTGACTATCCACAGCGCCGCGAACAGCGGCAGGCGCGGCAAGGCGGGCCAGCGGACGCGGGCGAGATGGAGGAAAAGCACCGCAAGGCCGGGATAGACGGCGAGAATGAGCGAGAGCGTGAGCACCGCGCCATAGCCGAACCAGTGCGGCATCGCGTCCTGATAAGTGAAGGCATGGGCGATCCAGTTGAGGCCGACGACGAAATGGCCGAGGCCGAAACACCAGCCGATGAGGAAGGCGCGTTTGGCTGCTGCCCTGATGGGATGGGATGCTGCGGCGCTCGCGCTGGATTCCCGCTTTCGCGGGAATGACGGGGAGGGGGGCGTCGGGGATGACGAAGGGGAGTCATCGAGGTCGACCCGCTCCATCAGCGCCATCAGCCCCGCGATGCAGAGCAAGGCGACGGGCCAGAACGAGAGCGGGGCGAAGCCGGTGGCGGAGAGCGCGCCGAGCGCGAGAGCGATCAGCCGGGGATGGCGCAATGCTGTGGCCAATATCCGGGCCAATATCCGGGCTGTCGGCATCCGGGCTATCGGCGGGGCCATGGTCAGCTATACGCTGCCGGGGCGGAGAGGGCGGTCGCGCCGAGCGTGGCGCCGCTGCACATATCGCCTGGGCCGCCGCCGCCATTGCCGCCAAGCGCGCCGGCCAGAAAGAAGCCGCCGACGACCAGCACGAGGAAGCCAGCCGAGAGCCAGCCGAGATATTTCTCCATGAACGGCTTGATCGCCGCGCCATATTTCCAGAACAACAGGCCCACCAGCATGAACTGAACCCCGCGCGAGACCATGCTCGCCCAGATGAAGGTGAACAGCGACAGGCCGATGAAACCGGCGGTGATGGTGATGAGCTTGAACGGGATCGGCGTCGCGCCCTTGATGAGGATGATCTCCGCGCCATATTCGCGCAGATAACAGGCGGCGGTGGGGAAGCTTTGCGTGAGGTGCAGCCATTCGAGCAACTGCGCGCCGACGCTTTCGAACAGGAAATAGCCGATGGCATAGCCGAACAGCCCGCCCAGCACGGAAGCGACGGTGCAGACGAAGCCGAACCAGAGCGCGCGTTCGGGCTTGGCAAGACACATCAGGCCGAGCAGCGGGTGCGGCGGGATGGGGAAGAAGCTCGATTCCATGAAGGATATGGCGGCGAGCCAGCGGTCGGCATGGCGGTGCGCGGCCTTGGCGAGCATCCATTGATAGAGGCGGGTCAGCATTGGGGCGGGGTTAGCCAAATTGGCGGGAGAGCGCCAGAGGGAAAGGCGAGGTGGAGAGGAAGAAAGGCGAAGGCGCGCCAATATTCTCCCGGAAATTGGCGGGCAAGATGGGTTGACGTTCAAGATCGTGTTGGAAGCCACGTGGTGACGATATTTTATTGTATGTACGATTTTCATTGTATGAGCCAGTTATATCGTGCATACAATATAGATGGACATTGAGTTTGATCCTGCGAAAGAAGCCATCAACATCGAGAAACATGGTATCTCTCTGGCACGCGCGGTCGATCTTGAGGTGCTGGCCCTGATCGAGGACGATCGTTTCGAGGAAGCGCGCTTTCGCATCTATGGCCATATCGACGGACTGCCTTATTGCGCGGCGGGCACCCGTCGCGGCCAGAAAGTCCGTATCATCAACCTGCGCCGCGCGCACCGGAAGGAGATGGACCGCTATGTCTGAACATCCTGTGATCTTCGACGAGGAAAATCCCGAATGGACCAAGGAGGATTTCGCCAAGGCCAAGCGTGGCGAAGACCTGCCCGGATGGGTGAAAAAGGCTTTCCCGCGCACACGCGGCCCGCAAAAGGCTCCGACCAAGGAGCGGGTCACCATCCGGCTCGATGCCGAGCTGGTGCAACGGCTCCGCAACAGCGGCAAAGGCTGGCAGGGACGGGTGAACGAGATTTTGCGCAAGGCAATGCTGGGATGAAAGCACAAGCTTGCGTCCGAGAAACCGGACCGAAGCTCTGACAGCTATAACGCTTCTGGCATTGCCGTTCTCTGCGCATGCTCAATCAATTCAAACATACAAGCTAATTGTTACGCGAGGGGATAGCGGGATCGCCATAACCAATTATCCCAACAAAAATCGTTGCGAAGCTGCAAGGCAAGCCATTCGGCATGGCGGTGCGCAGCCTTGGCGAGCATCCATTGATAGAGGCGGGTCAGCATTGGGGCGTAAGCCGAAACGGAGGGAAGGGGGCTAGGGGGTTGTGGGCGGGATAGGTTGGGTAACAAATGAAGTAAGCTGCCATGTAACGGTTGGTCGATATTTGCATTAGGGAAGGTTCCCCATTTTGCCGAGTTTCGCTGTACGTAGCTATGTCGCGTTTAGGTCATAGGTCGAATTAAGGCCGAGGCTGGCATCACCAAATGTAAGTTTTGCCGGGTCTGCGGGCTACCCCGCCCATGGCGCAGCCCTTTGACCCTGACTGTTCGATTAATCTCCCAGCCGCCTGGCCTAGGGCATGTGCATTGAAGCTGAGGCAAATGTCAAGCCCGAGGACAAAATTGGAACTTGGATTTGGCTCGCTTAGAACATCCATAATGGCTGACCTTTGGGCGGACAGGGTATGTATATGATACGTATTTGTTCATTTGTATATGTTATTGCGTATGGATATGTAAGTGTATATATCATAGGACACTATGTCCTAACGGTAATGGCTATTGGTATAGGTAGGCGGCAATGTCCGATGTGTTAGAAAAGTGGGGAAAGGAAGTGGCAGAGCGGGGTTTCACACAAATCCCGAACTACCTTCTCCTCATAAATCAATTTTTGTCAGACGAAAATCGATTGACGCCCGGAGAGGTGAATGTACTTTTTCAGCTTGTAGGAGCTTGGTGGCGGAAGTCAGAGATGCCTTATCCTGCACTGAAAACCATAGCTGTCCGGGCAGGTATTTCAGATAGGCAGGCACAAAGGGCTGTTACAAGACTAGAAAAGCTTAATCTGCTTAAGCGCACTAAGCGGAAAGGTGCGGGCGGTTTAATCGCTTCTAACGCTTATGATCTCAATCCTCTAGTCCGATTTCTAGAGCAGGTTGCTAAGGCGTTTCCGAATGAATTTCCACGCAAAGTGTCTGTTGAAGATAGGGCCAAAATCAACGCGGCTTTGGTTGCGGATAGCTGAGGTGCTTGGTTCCGCCATTTAAGATTTAACATCACCACCATAAATAACCTATCTGGCACTTTTTTATTGACATCGTCACGCTGTTATGGCACATCCGTGAACAGTGAGAAAATGTGAGTCGCGCCGATGGGGCGATGCTGGAGGGCCGGGCTTCGAGAAGAAGCGCCGGCCCTTTTGCGTTGCGCCGGGGGTGCGGAAGCGGAGGCAGAATGGCGCGGGCCAAGGCAGGGACAGCGGAGAAAGAGGCGGGCGGCGAAATGCGGCTCTCGCGCGCGAAGAGCGCATTGGCGGGCGGCAGGCGGGTGCCGCAGCGCGTCCGCACGCCGCGCACCGGCTGGACGATCAAGAAACGGGCGGCGTTTCTGCAGGTGCTCAAGGAAAGCTGCAATGTGAGCGAGGCGGCGCGCTCGGTCGATCTGACCGTTTCGGGCGCTTATGATGTGCGCAGGCGCGATGCGGCCTTTGCCGCGCAATGGCAGGAGGCGCTGGAGCAGGGCTATGCCGAGCTGGAGATGCTGCTGCTGCGCCAGTCCATCCACGGCAGCGAGACGACCGAGACCATCGACGACGGCACGCCCAACGGGGCGAAGCGCACCAAGACGGTGCACAGCTATCCGCATGCGACCGCGCTGCGGCTGATGCTGGCGCACAAGGGCGCGGTCGATGCCTATCGCCAGGAGCAGGGCATCGACCGGCCGGGCAGCGAGGCGGTGCGCGCCGAGATCGCGCGGCGGCTGGCCGAGACGCGGGCGCGGATCGGCGGCGGTGCCGGTGGTGTTGGTGTCGGCGGGGCGGATGGAGATCAACCGGAGCAGGCGGAGGATGCATGAGCGCTTCGATATGGGAGGAAGTGAGCCTGTGGCCGCAGGAGCGGCAGGCGGTGTTTCTGGAGCAACTGGGCGAGATCGGGCGCGACACGTTGCTGCACGACTGGGCGGTGCATGCGCGGCCCGAACAAGTGCCGCCGCCGGGCGACTGGCGCGTCTGGCTGATGCTCGCGGGGCGCGGGTTCGGCAAGACGCGGGCCGGGGCGGAATGGGTGCGCTCCATCGCGGAAAAGGACGGGAGCGCGCGCATCGCGCTGGTTGGCGCGAGCGTGCAGGAAGCGCGGCATGTGATGGTGGAGGGCGCGAGCGGGCTGCTGAGCGTCGCGCCGTGGTGGGACCGGCCGATCTGGCATCCGGCGCTGCGGCGGCTGATCTGGAAATCGGGCGCGCAGGCGATGCTGCTGGGCGCGGGCGAGCCCGATAGCCTGCGCGGGCCGCAATTCACGCACGGCTGGGCGGATGAACTGGCGAAATGGACCTATCCGCAAGCGGCGTGGGACAATCTAATGCTGGCCTTGCGCATCGGGCGGCATCCGCGTGTGCTGGCGACGACGACGCCGCGGCCGGTGCCGATCCTCGCGCGGCTGGTTAGCCAAGCGGGCGTGGTGGTGACGCGCGGGCGCACGCACGACAATCGCGCGCATCTGGCGGAGGATTTCCTCGCGGCGATGGAGCGCGATTATGGCGGGACGGCGCTCGGGCGGCAGGAGCTGGACGGCGAGCTGATCGAGGAGCTGGAGGGCGCGCTGTGGACGCGCGCGCTCATTGAGCGGTGCCGGGTGCGGCGCGAGATGCTGTGGAATGACGGCGAGGCGGCGCTGTCGCGGGTGGTGGTGGCGGTCGATCCGCCCGCTTCGGCCGGGGGCGATGCGTGCGGGATCGTGGTCGCGGGGCTGGGGCGCGATGGCCGCGCTTATGTGATCGAGGATGCGAGCGTTTCAGGCGCCAGCCCGGAAGGATGGGCGGCGCGGGTCGTGGGCGCGGCGGCGCGGCACGGCGCGGACCGGGTGGTGGCCGAGGCGAATAACGGCGGCGAGATGATCGCCAGCGTGCTGCGCGCGGCGCAGGCCGGACTGCCGGTGAAGCTGGTGCATGCGAGCCGGGGCAAGGTTGCGCGGGCCGAGCCGGTCGCGGCGCTCTATGAACGCGGGCGGGTCGGGCATGTCGGCGCGTTCCCGGAGATGGAGGACCAGATGTGCGGGATGATGATCGGCGGCGATTATGCCGGGCCGGGGCGCTCTCCCGACCGGGCTGATGCGCTGGTGTGGGGCCTGAGCGAGCTGATGCTGGGGCGGCAAATGGTGCAGGCGGTCCGTCGCCTGTAGGAAAGCGGGAATCTTTGGACAAGCGATAGGGAACAGTTCATTGTGCGGACGGGGCGCTGCACATATATGGGTAAATTCTGACAGTCTGAAAGCCTGGGAGTCGGTGGTGCATTCTGTGCTGCGCGAAATTGGCGATGCGGAATCCCCTGCCGAACTCTGGCGGGCGGTGCGCCGCTATTTCGTGGACAAGGGATTCCGGGGGCTGGCCTATTTTGCCGCCAATCGCGGGGGCGGACGCAGGGGCTTTCATGTCATCCACCACGGTTTTTCGCGCGCGGTGAGCGAGGCCTATGTAAAGGAAGGCTGGGGCGAGAAAGACCCCGGCCCGGCCATCGCGCTGAGCCGCGGGGTGCCGATGCGCTGGTCCGAGATGTGGCAGGCGATCGAACCGGACGAGCAGCAGATGCTGTTTCTCGAACGGATGCGCGAGGCGGGGCTGGGCGACGGCTATAGCTTCCCCGTGTTCGGTCCGGCCGGCCGCAATGGCGTCATCGCCGTCGGCCGGGTGGTGAAGGACGGGGTGCTGGAAACGGCGCCGCTCGATGAAATGCACATCGTCGCGCAGGCGGCCTATATGCGGCTGTGCCAGATGCTGCCGGACCGGCCCTTGCCAAAGCCGCTTTCGGCGCGCGAGCTGGAAATTCTCGATTGGGTGGCGCGCGGCAAGAGCAACAATGTGATCGCCGATATACTCGACCTGTCCGGCGCGACAGTAGATACCTATTTGCGGCGGATTTACGAGAAGCTCGACGTTTCCGACCGCACGTCGGCGGCGGTGCGGGGCGTGGGCATGGGGCTGATCGCGGCTTAGGACGGATCGACATTCAGCCCTGACGGCCTGCAAATGGTGGTTTTCCGCGCTTCCGGTGCTCACGTACTTTTAGTACGCTGCGCTCCGGGTCACGAAAAACCACCATTTTCGTCACGTCATCATCTGAATGTCGATCCGTCCGAGGCTGTGGGAATGGGTTTCAGAGAGGGTGGATGTCTGGGATTTTGTGGGTAGCGGACGCTCCGCAAGTTGGGCTACATGATCCGGTAACTGATCGTACACGTTGAACCGAGACTTATGTACAAAGCCAATATGGGTCATATCTATGTTGACGAGAGCATTCATGATCGTGGCAACTTCATTACCGTCGCGATGGTATGCGCCGACGACGATTTATCCGATTTAGTGTCTGATGCTTTGGCACGTCACGGCTTTGAACCGAAGAAGGATGAATTCAAGAGCAGTATGGTTATGTCGAGCAATCCGTCTGCTCAAAGGCTACGTGAGGAAATAAGGGGTCTGATGTTTGGGCAAGCCAAGCTGGCTCTTGCATTTTGCTCTCTCTCAGAACGCTCCGAAATTCAGGCGCATGCCATCCGTTTGCTTGAATCGCTTCCAGATACCTACCTTAGTCGGGGAGGTATAATCTATTTTGATGAAGGGATAGCCAAAGCCTCAACCCCCTTACCCGAGGGATGGCAGGCGCAGACGAATTGCGATTCCAAGCTCGTTGGCGGCATCCAAATCGCCGACTGTGCCGCCCATACAGTCTCAACAATAATTCTCGCTGAACTTGGCATAGTGAACAAACAAATCGCGACCCATGGGCGCTATCCTGAACCCGAAGTAGAACTTGAATGGGCGTTGTGGACTGATCTTCGATATTCATTGGCTACCGATCAACCAATAGGCGGCTATGATGACGAAGGCTGGTGTGAGCCGATGATGCTCCCTTTTGGTCTCCTTATCTCCGAGCAATGCAATGCCGAAGTGCGCAGGGTCGCTGAAGAGCGCCTTAGCGAGGTCTGGTTGGGTTGCATTCACTAGGCATGACCAATGACCGCAATGTTGTCGTGTCCGGAAAGGCGGGTTTTGGAATTTGCCTTCCGAGGCCCAAAGCGTTTGGATCGACCGAAAAGTTGTGGGGAGTGGGTCGGCGACTTCTTATGTGCTCCTGCGCAGGCAGGAGCCCAAAGTGAATGTCGTCCTGGGTTCCTGCCTGCGCAGGAACACAAGGGATTATTGCAGTAATATCCGCAATGTTGTCGGGTTCTGACCCGAGCCAACAGGAGTAAATTCATGAAATTGTTCGGATGGAAGGGCGGGGCGGCATCGCCGCGCCCGGTGTTGTCGCGCGCGTTCGCGCTGGGGGGATATGGCGCGGGCATTGGCGGCGCCGCGATCGGCGAATGGCCGTCGCGTTATGAACCGCAGGTGCGCGAGGCGGTGCTCGCCAACCCGATCGCGCAGCGGGCGGTGCGGCTGATCACGGAGGCGGCGGGCGGCGTGGCGCTGTCGGCGCGGGGAGCGGGCGCGGCGGTCAATGCGCGCGCGAAGGAACTGGTGCGTCATGTGTCGGGCGGGCAGGGGCTGATCGAGACGGTCGCGCTGCACCTGTTGCTGCACGGCAATGCCTATGTGCAGCTGCTCTGCGATGCCGACGGGCAGCCGGTCGAGCTGTTCGCGCTGCGGCCCGAGCGGGTGAGCGTCGATCTCGATGCGCGCGGCTGGCCCGCAGGCTATATCTATCGCGTCGGCGACCGGGTGACGCGCCATGCATCGGAAGACGGCGCGGGGCGCACGGCGATTTTGCATATCAAGGCGATCCACCCGCTCGACGATCATTATGGGCTGGGGTGCCTCGGCGCGGCGTCTGGCGCGGTGGCGATCCACAATGCGGCGACGCAGTGGAACAAGGCGCTGCTCGACAATGCGGCGCGGCCCAGTGGCGCGCTGGTCTATGACGGCGGCAAGGACGGCATCACGCTGTCGGCGGAGCAGTTTGCGCGGCTTAAAAGCGAGATGGAAGCGGCCTTTCAGGGCGCGATGAACGCGGGGCGGCCGATGCTGCTGGAGGGTGGCCTCAAATGGCAATCTTTAAGCATGTCGCCCGCCGAAATGGATTTCGTGGCATTGAAAGCGGCGGCGGCGCGCGAGATTGCGCTCGCTTTCGGGGTGCCGTCGATGCTGCTGGGGCTGCCCGGCGACAACACCTATGCGAATTACCGCGAGGCGAACAAGGCGCTGTGGCGGCAGACAATATTGCCGATGATGGACAAGATATTAAGCGGCATCGCGCAGGGGCTGCGCGGCTGGATGCCGGGGCTGGAGCTGGCGGTCGATCTCGACGCGGTGCCGGTGCTGGCGGACGAGCGCAGCGCGGAGTGGGAGCGGATCAGCGGCGCGACATTCCTCTCCGACGAGGAGAAGCGGGCGCATCTGGGGTTTGCGGATTTGGGAGGTGAGGCATGAGGTGCGGCTGGAATATTTGTTCGCGCAGAGGCGCAGAGGGCGCAGAGGCGTTGCGCGTCGGTTCGGTGGCTTCTGTCCGATCCTGTTTTGTGCGCCCTTCGGGCGGAAGGGCGAAGGGAACAATAATATGAGGGACAGCGATATGCTCGCCGGGCTGGTGGCGCAGGCGGAGGGGGCGGGGAGCGACCTCGTGATGATCCGCGCGCTGGTGGAAGAAGCGAGCGAGATGGGCGCGGGGCGGGCGCTGGAGCGGCTGGGGCTTTCGGACCGGGCGGCGGAGCATGATGTGCGCGAATTACGCGAATTGCTTGGCGCATGGCGCGATGCCAAGGCGGCGGCGCGCGGGGCAGTGATCGGCTGGGCCGTGCGGGTGTGCCTCGCGCTGATGCTGATCGGCATGGCGGTGAAGCTGGGACTGTTCGGATTGGTGCGGGCATGAGTGGGGAAATATCCGTGCTCCTGCGCAGGCAGGAGCCCAGCAGCCCCGACAGCGTGCCTGAACCCTGGGTTCCTGCCTGCGCAGGAACACAAGGCATTGCTTCCGGCGTGCGGTTTGCGGGCTATGCGGCGCTGTTCGACCGGGAAGACCGGGGCGGCGACATCATTCGCAAGGGCGCGTTTGCGCGGGCGATACGCGCATGGCGCGGGCGCAGGGTGCCGCTGCTCTGGCAGCACAGGCCGGACGCGCCGATCGGCTTTGTCGAGGCGATGGCCGAGGATGCGCGCGGGTTGCGCGTTATCGGGCGGGTGCGCGGCGATGTGGAGGGGGAGGCGGCGGCGATGCTGAAAGGCGGGAAGGTCAATGGCCTGTCTTTTGGCTATCGCGTGACGCGTTCGGATGGCCGTGCGCCAAGGGTGCTCAAGGATCTGGAGCTGGTCGAGGTCAGTCTCGTGCGGTTTCCGATGCAGCCCGGTGCGCGCGTGCATATGGTGGAGGGATGATTTGTTCCTGACGTCATCCCGGACTTGATCCGGGATCCAGAGCGGTTGGCGATGCGTCTGGACCACTGGAATGACGATGAAATTTATGAATGGCGGTCCTTCGGGGCCGCTTTTTTTGTGTCTTGTTAACAGGCGAATATGCAGGAGAAGCCTATGTATGAAGTGAAAGCCGATGCGCTGGGGGAGAGCTTTGACGCGCTTGCCCAGGCGGACAGGATTGCGGGTCTTGAGGCCGATATCGTCGCGCTGAAAGGACAGGTGGCGGGTGTCCAGCGAAGCGCGATCGAGCGTCCGGCGCTCGATGGGGTGAAGGGGGCCGAGATCGACCCGGCGCGGGCCGCGTTCATCGACAAATATATCCGCCGGGGGCAGGAAGCGGGACTGGAGCTGAAAAGCTTTTCGGGCGCTACGGGAGCGGCGGGCGGCTATGCGGTGCCGCGCGAGATCGATGCGCGGATCGAGGCGCAGTTGAAGGCGATTTCGCCGCTCCGCGCGGTCGCCAATGTGGTGCGCACCGGATCGGCGGGATATCGCAAGCTGGTTGCGATGGGCGGCACGCCTTCGGGATGGGCGAGCGAGACGGGCGCTCGGGCCGAAACCGCAACCCCGACCTTCAACGAGATCGCGCCGCCTTCGGGCGAGCTGTTCGCCAATCCGGCGGCATCTCAGGCGATGCTCGATGATGCACAGTTCGATGTCGAGGGCTGGCTGGCGAGCGAGATCGCGATGGAATTCGCGCGGGCGGAAGGCGCGGCGTTCGTTTCGGGCAGCGGCACCAACCAGCCCAAGGGGTTCCTGACCTACACCGCCACCAACGAGGCGGACAGCGTGCGGGCATTCGGCACGCTGCAATATGTCGCGTCGGGCGCGGCGGGCGCTTTCCCGACGACCAACCCGCAGGACAGGCTGGTCGATCTGGTGCAGTCGCTCAAAGCCCCCTATCGGCAGGGGGCGGCGTTCGTGATGAACAGCAGCACATTGGCCAGCATCCGCAAGTTCAAGACTTCGGACGGCGCGTTTCTGTGGCAGCCGTCGATGAGCGCCGAGCAGCCCGCGACCTTGCTGGGCTATCCGGTGATCGAGGCGGCGGACATGCCCGATATCGCGGCGAACAGCCTGTCGATCGCGTTCGGCAATTTCACCCATGGCTATGTGATCGCCGAGCGCAACGAGACGAGCATCCTGCGCGATCCCTATAGCAACAAGCCGTTCGTGCATTTCTATGCGGTGAAGCGGATCGGCGGTGCGGTGACGAATTCGGAAGCGATCAAGCTGATGAAGTTCGCCGCTTCCTAAGGCGTGTGATGCTCCCCTGAACTGACCCCTCCGGCGCTTTGGCTTCGGAGGGGTTTTCTTTGATGACCACAATATGCGGAGGCGCACGCGATGACGGTGCAGATGGAAGCGGTGGCGCAGGGCATCGTCGATGATGCGGTGGCCGAGACGAAAGGCTGGTTGCGGATCGAGACGGCACATGACGATGTTTCGCTCGAAGCCTTGGTGCGTTCGGCGATCGGCATGGCCGAGGATTTTTGCGCGCAGATGATGTTCGTGCGGGCGGGCGTGGAGCGGATGAACGCGAGCGCCGAATGGGTGCGGATGCGCGCCTGCCCGGTGGCGAGCATAAGCGCGGCGCGCGGGCTGCCGGCCGACGGCGCGAGCTTCGTGCTGGCGAGCGATGCGTGGTCGATGGACATTGGCGCGGACGGCGACGGCTGGGTGCGGGTGCGCCAGCCGGGGAGCGCGGGGCGGATCGAGGTGGATTTCATCGCGGGCATCGCGGCGGACTGGGCGGGCCTGCCCGATGGATTGCGGCAGGGGATAGTGCGGCTGGCGGCGCATCTGTTCGTCGAGCGCAGCGCCGATGCGCCGCCCGCCATCGTGTCGGCGCTGTGGCGGCCCTGGCGCAGGATGCGCATAGGATGAGGCCGCAGGATGCGCATGATATGAGCGCGCAGGATGCGCAGCGTCTGGGCGCGCGACTGGCGCGGGCGCGGGTCGAGCGCAAGCGGCGCGAGGTTGCCGACGAGGCCGACGCGCTGCCGGGAGTGAGCGCGCATGTCGAGGGCGATGCGGTCGTGCTCGAAGGGCGTGGGCTGCTCGACCGCTGGCTGCGCGATGCGAGTTTACGCAACATCGGGAGGGTTTGAGCGATGAATGCGGAGAGCGATATTCGCGCGGCGCTGATCGCCGAATTGCGGGCGGATGCCGCATTGGCGGCGCAGGTGAACCGCATTTACGACGGCGCGCCCGACAAGGCGCGGCCGCCGACGGTGATTGTCGGCGATTGCATCGGCAGTGACTGGGCGGTGAAGGACCGGCCGGGGCGGGAGCTGCGTATCGGCATCGTCATCGAGGACGAGATCGAGACGCCGGTGCGGATAAGCGGGATCATGCCGCTGGTCGATGCGGGTGTGCAGCGGCTGAGCGGCACAGTGGCGGGGTGGCAGATCGGCTCTCTGGTGATGATCCGGTCGCGGCTGTTGCGCACCAATGCGGGGCGGTGGAATGCGGTGATGGATTACCGCATCAGGGTGTTGGCTACCTGAAGCCTGATCGGATTTCGTCCCAGATGGCCTGCAAATACTACCTTTCTGCGCTTCCGGTGCTCACGTACCTTTAAGTACGCTCCGCGCCGGTTCTCGAAAGGCAGCATTTTCGCCTCATCCGAAACAAAATCCGATCAGGCACGGAGTGTAAGCTGTCTTATGAACTCAGCTCGCGGTGTCGAAATCCTCGGTCATTTTTTCATAATAGCCGGTGACCTGAAAGTCGGCGTCTTCGGCGGCTTCGGCGTCGGTCATGCCGTCGGCCTTGTCGGCGGCGACGAGGGCGGTGCGGAAGGTGGTTTCCTTCGCCGCGCATTTGGTTTTCAGGCCAGCGAGAAACGCATCGCGGGCCATTTTCCTGTCCATCGCGTCGCGGGTGTAGTCGCCCAGACAGGACGCATAGGCCTGCCGCGCCTTGGGAACCGCGTCTGCCGGTGAGGCGGCCGCCAGTATCAGTGCAACGAGTACCATGATCTCTCCATTCACAGGCGCGTCACAGGGGACGAAATGTCCCTATCCGGCGCGCCATAATTCGACGAGGAGTATACCCCAATGAGCGTAGAAAAAGGAAGCGCCTTTTTGCTGAAGGTGGGCAATGGCGACGTGCCATTGACCTATACGACGATAGCCGGGTTGCGGACCACGCAATTGCAGGTGAGCGGCGAGGCGGTGAACATCACCAACAAGGATTCGGGCGGCTGGCGCGAGCTGCTGTCGGGTGCGGGCGTGCGCGCGGTGAGCGTCTCGGCGGCGGGAATATTTACCGGCTCGGCGGGCGAGGTGACGATCCGCAGCCACGCGCTCGCGGGGATGATCGACGAGTATGAGCTGAGCTTCGAGAGCGGCGAGCGGATGCAGGGGCGGTTTCTGGTGACGCGGCTCGAATATGCGGGCGATTATAATGGCGAGCGCAATTATACGATCAGCCTCGAAAGTTCGGGCGCGGTGGTGAGCCTGTGAGGGATGAGCTTGCGATAGGTGCGAACCGGTTGCGCGGCGAGGCGGAGATCCTCGTGCGCGGCGAGCGATTGCTGCTGCGGCCGACATTTTCCGCGCTGGTGGCGGCGGAGGAGGAGCTGGGGCCGCTGTTCGGGCTGGTCGAACGGGCATCGGCGGGCGAATTGCGCTTGGCCGAGATGGTCGCTTTGTTCTGGCATTGCCGGTGCGGCTGGCCCGATGCGGTGAGCCGCGACGATGTCGGCGAGGCGGTGGCGGCGCAGGGGCTGGCCGGGGTGACGGGCGCGCTCAAGGCGGTTTTGCAGCAGATATTGTCGGGCCGGGTGTGATGAGGAGTATTCCTGCGCAGGCAGGAAGCCAGATCCCCGGTCGGGGTAGCGATCAGCAGGACGAACTGGGCTCCTGCCTTCGCAGGAGCACGCGCTTTTCCGACGTTGCGCTGCGGCTTGCGGGGC
>TARA_R110000782_G_scaffold268689_1_pt1 | contig 152483 bp, 154 predicted proteins | sample TARA_R110000782 | Tara Oceans TARA_R110000782 (sample SAMEA4397859) | marine metagenome | biome: Polar Biome; feature: [SRF] surface water layer (ENVO:00010504); material: water (ENVO:00002006), including particulate matter (ENVO:01000060) such as... | depth 5 m | reverse complement strand
ACAGCCTACCTCTGACTGCCGCCAATCTTTGCAACAGAGCCCGCGCTGGTTACCCGTATGCAGCTATTCAAGAACAATATCGCGGCGGCGAATGTCGTAATCGATTATGATTTTTCCGGACTTGGCTTTGCCGGAGATCCCAATGGCCCGGATGTCTCGCCGCTTGTCACGGTAAAGGTACGCGACATGACGTTTTCGCCGCTGTTCCTGTTTGGAACGACCACGCTGAACCTGCCGGATTTCGCCGCCACCCTGACCATGGAAGATGCCGAAGGCACAACCTCGAACTGAAAGATGCTATTGTGGGACTGTTTGATCGCAACCTGATAAAGACGGAGGAAGGCCTTTTGGACCTGAGCCAGCACAAAATTGCTATCGTGCTCAGCGAAGCCGAGGCCGCAGCCGTCGAACAGTCCCTTGTTCCGGCTGGGGATATGTCGGCCATATTCACGCTGCTTGAGGGCGATGCGCCGCTGACCGATGCCTTGACGCAATCGGCTTCGATATTGTGTCTGGAGGTCTGTTCCGGTTCCGCCGCCTCGATTGAGCGCATCGCGCATGTGCACGCCAGTCGCCCCGATCTGCCGGTGATCGCGCTTGTGCGCGATGCCGATCTTGCGCTGGTGCGGGCATTGCTGCGTCAGGGCGTGCATGATGTCGTGGCGTTGCCGCTAGCGATAGCTCAGCTTACCGAGAGCATCGGCGAAATCCTCGCGTCGCGCAAAGCCGCCGCACCCGCGTCCGTCCGTAATGGCCGCCTGATCTCGGTGGTGAAAAGCATCGGCGGCGTTGGCGCGACCAATGTGGCGGTCAACCTTGCGAGCGCGCTCGTTGAGACGGGCGACGTTACGGCATGCCTGTTCGATCTCGACGTGCAATTCGGCAATGCCGCCACCTATCTCGGCGCGCCGAATCAGCCTTCGCTCAGCGAGCTGATGGACGGCGGCGTTCGTGTCGACGGCGATTTTCTAAACACTGTCACGGCCACGCTTCCCAGCGGGCTCAAATTCGTGCCCGCGCCGCAGGAGATCGGCCCGCTCGAGGCGATCGACGATCAGCAGTTGCAGCATGTCCTGCAGACCGCGCGCGGCGAGTTCGACTATGTGGTAGCGGATATGCCCGCCAACTGGGCGAACTGGACGCTGTCGGTGGTCGCGCGCAGCGATCTTATCGTTCTCGTGGTCAATCTGACGATTGCCAGCCTGCGTCAGGGCAGGCGCCAGCTCCAGTTACTGCTGTCTCAGGGCATCCAGCGCAACAAGATCATTGTCCTTGCAAATCGCATAGAACAGCGGCTGTTCAAGCCGATCAACCTCGACGATGCCAGCAAGGCACTGGGCTTCCCGGTTACGCTGGCGGTGCACAATGATTATGCGCTGATGAGCGCCGCCAACAATCAGGGCGTGATCGCGGGCGAACTCAACCGCAAATCGAAGGTCGCGCGCGATTTCAGCAAGATCGCCCAATCCGTTCCCGCCCTGTTTGAACGGAAGGAATAGAGCTATGTGGCAGATCCGGCGCGACAGTCTCGCTGCACAGCCTGACCCGGCCCAATCGGCGGACGAAACGCAGCAAGGTGGCCGCGTTACGTCGCAATATCTTGGCCTGAAGATCGAATTGCACAGCCGGTTGCTCGAACTCATCAATTTGCAGGCGCTCGAAGGCATGTCGCGCGCGCAGATCGAGGCCGAAGTCGGGGAAATTGTTCATGAGCAGCTCGCACTCCAGAAGCATGCGCTCAATCAGGCCGAGCGCCGGGTGCTGGTATCGGATATTCTCGACGAATTGCTGGGGCTGGGGCCGCTCGAACCGCTGCTTCAGGATGAAACCATCAACGATATTCTGGTGAATGGCCACGACACCATCTTCGTGGAACGTCAGGGCAAGCTGGAACGCGTCGACAGCCGCTTCAAGGATGACCGCCATTTGCTGCGTATCATCCAGAAGATCGTCAGCGCCGTCGGGCGGCGCGTCGATGAGCAATCGCCCTTTGTCGATGCGCGGCTTGCCGATGGATCGCGCGTCAACGCCGTCATTCCGCCGCTGGCGATTGACGGGCCGCTGCTCTCGATCCGCAAATTTTCCAAAAAGCCGATCAGCATGGCGAAGCTCGTCGAATATGGCAGCATCCCGCATGCCATCGCCGAAGTGCTGAACGCCATCGTCATCGCCCGCCGCAATGTGCTGATTTCGGGCGGCACGGGTGCGGGCAAGACGACCCTGCTCAATGCCATGTCGGCGGCCATTCATGATGCCGAGCGTATTGTGACGATCGAGGATTCGGCCGAGCTTCAGCTTCAGCAGGTTCATGTCGCGCGGATGGAAACGCGCCCGCCCAATATCGAAGGGCGCGGCGAAATCGGCCAGCGCGAACTCGTCAAGAATGCGCTGCGCATGCGGCCGGACCGCATCATCGTCGGGGAGGTGCGCGCCGGAGAAGCGTTCGACATGCTGCAGGCGATGAACACCGGCCATGATGGCTCCATGACCACGGTGCATGCCAACACGCCCCGCGATGCGCTTGCGCGCATCGAGCAGATGATCGGCATGAGCGGCGTCGATATGCCTGCCCGTTCCGCCCGCGCGCAGATCGCATCCGCCATCAATGTCGTGATACAGATCGCCCGCATGGCCGACGGCACGCGACGGCTCACCAGCCTTTCGGAAATCACCGGTATGGAGGGCGATGTCGTGACGATGCAGGAGATATTCCGATATCGCATCACTGGGCGCGACGAAGCGAACCGCACTATCGGGCATTTCGAGGCGACCGGCATCCGTCCGCGCTTCCTTGAGCAAATGCACGCCCATGGGGTCGAGCTACCGTCGGAGCTCTTCCGGCCAGAATTGAAGGTCGGCTGAGATGAGCGACGCGATCATCCGCATATTGGTTCTCATCCTGGTGTTCGGGATGGTGTTTCTGCTCAGCGAATTCGTGCTTCGCCAGATGCGGGAGCGCGGCGTATCGGCGCGCGCGATCAATAAACGTCTGCGCCTGATCGAACGGGGCAGCGACCGGCAGGATATCATGATGCATATCCGCAAGTCGGCGGCGAGCAGTTTCGATCATGTGCCCGGGTTCATAGGGCGCAGCCTCGGCCGGATGGAAAGCATCATCCGCGCGAGCAACGTGCCCGTTCAGCCCTCGCTGGCCATTACGCTGATGTTTGCGGCTGTCGGCGTCGTGTTTTCGCTGATCGTGATCGGCGGGGCCTATGTCGGCTATGGCGTGACTTTGGGCATGATCCAGCTCGCTCTGGTATTCAGCCTGTGCCTCGGCCTTGCCATGCCGCTGATTTTCCTTGCCAATATGGGGCAGAAGCGGCGCACCAAGATGCAGGAACAGTTTCCTGTCGCGCTCGATATTTTCGTCCGGGGGTTGCGCGCTGGCCATCCGATCGAATCCGCGCTTTCGTTGCTTGCGACCGAGATGGAAGATCCGATCGGCAGCGAATTCGGTCTCGTTACCGATGAGATCGCTTATGGGCGGGAGTTGCGCGAAGCGCTGCGGGATATGGCGGATCGCTGGGATCTGGACGACATCCGCATGTTCGTCGTGTCGCTCTCGGTACAGAACGAGACGGGCGGCAATCTTGCCGAAATTCTCGAGAACCTCTCTCATGTCATCCGCGACCGCATGACCATGTATATGAAGGTTCGTGCGCTCAGTTCCGAAGGCAGGATGTCGGCCAAGGTGCTCACTGTGCTGCCGATCGGTACCTTTGCGCTGGTCTTTTCCCTAAATCCCGGATTTTACCTCGAATATTCGAAGGACAGCACCTTCATCATCGGCTTTTCCCTGTTGATCGGCCTCTATTTTCTGGGTGTCATGATCATTCGCAAAATGGTGGATCTGAAGGTATGACCCCATGATAGACGCTATCATATCTTCCACTCTTTTGCGTTCCACGGCGCTGCTGGCGGTATTTCTCGTCGTGGTTCTCTCCATCACTTTTCTTGCGCAAGCCTTTTCCCGCTGGGCGCTGGTGCGCAAGCGCCTCGTGGAATCGGGCGGAACAGGCGAACTCTCCGATCTGGCGCATGCTGGACATTTGCGGGATCAGGAGAAGAATCAGGGCTGGAACCGTCTGACCGCCGCCATCGAAAAGGCCGGAATTCCGCTGACCGACGAAGGCAATAACGACCTGCGCATGAAGCTCATGATGGCTGGTTTCAACTCCATCGGCGCCGTGCGGATCTATACTCTGGCGCGGCTCATCATGCTGTTCGTCATTCCGGGGCTCTATCTGTTCTTTGCCTTTAGCGGGCCCAAGCCGCCCTCATTGACCCAGCTCTATCTCGTATCGGTCGCCCTGGCCGCTCTGGGTATCTATATTCCCAATTTCTGGCTCAACATGCGGGCGGAGAGCCGCAAGCAGGAGATCGTCAACGGCTTTCCCGATTGCCTCGATCTGATGCTGGTCTGCGTCGAGGCCGGGCTGGGGCTTGAAGCGGCGTTTGACCGTGTCGGCCGCGAAGTGCTGCGATCTCATCCGCGGCTCGCGGAAATTCTCTCGGCCGCCACGCTGGAGTTGCGCGCCGGCGCCAGCCGCGAACAGGCGCTGCGCAGCATGGCCAACCGCGCGCAGGTCGATGAAATCCGGGCGTTCACGACCTTGCTGATCCAATCCGACAAGCTCGGCACCAGCATTGGAACGACCTTGCGCGTCTATGCAAGCGAGATGCGGGAAAAACGCAAGTTGAGGGCGGAGGAAAAAGCACATCGTCTGCCGGTGCTGCTCTCCATTCCGCTGGTCGCCTGCATGCTGCCGACGATGATCGGCGTATTGATGCTGCCCGCGGTCATCAAGGTCATCAGAATTATCATCCCCATCATGAGAGGATCGCAATGAGACAAGCAGCCCTTCCGGCCCTGTTCGTGGCGTTTGCCAGTGTTGGGGTCGCCGCCTGTTCCACCCTCGGCGCCAGAACCGATGTCCGCCCGATATCGTCCTCGACCGAGATGCTCGGCTCCGTCGATCTCGAAGGGGCGCTGCAAAAGGGGCGCGAACAGATGCGCGCGGGCCGATATGGCCTCGCCTTGACGCAGTTCCGCAATGCGGCGGTGCTCGACCCCTCGTCCGCGGCGGCGCAGAATGGCCTTGCCGTCGCTTATACCGCGATCGGACGGCAGGATCTCGCCCAGCGCTATTTCGCGCGGGCGATCGAGCTGGCGCCGCAAAACCTTGCCTATCGCCGCAACTATGCTCGGCTGAATGACATGCTGGGGCAGGATGCCAAAACAAGGCTGGCGGAAGCGAAAGCCCCGGCACCCCGGCTCGTGACCGCCATCGTTGATACGCCGGTTCAGGGGGCGGTAATTGCGCTGCGCACCAGCGGTGAAGGACGTCCACGGCTGGAGGCTTTGGCCAAGCAGCAGGGACCGCGCCTCGCCGTCTCGCATGACGATAAAGCCCCGATCCGGCTTGTGACGCGCAGCGCCGAGGAGAACAAGCCTGCATCGCGCGCGGCGTTCCAAAAGGATGCGCGCGCCACGGTGAATATGGCCAACGCCACGCCGGTATGGCGTATCGTCACGAACCGCGCGCCTGCCTCCACTGCCCAAGGCGACAGGCAGGAACAGGGCATGATCGAAAGGACCAGCGCCAGCACCGTCCGGATTCAGACACAGGTCGCATCAGGGGCGGACGCCGTGTTACAAACTTCGGCGTTGGAAAATGATGCTTGCCGCAGCCGCCCGACCCTCTCCGCAGCACCGGTGATCGCTGGAGTAGGACAGCTTTCCACGCGCATCATCACATGCCGTTCATGACGCGGCATAAGGGCGAGGATTGCATCCGACCTGAAATCATTCCGGGCGGCGCGGGGTGATGTCCACGCTTTCGTTTTTGTTCATTCTGGCCTTCGCAGTCCTGCTTGCCGGTGCGGCATTTCAGGATGTGCGCTCGCGCACTATTTCGAACCTTTGGCCGCTTGCCTTGATCCTGCTCTTTGGCATCGCCTTTTCTCTGGATGTGGTGAAAGGAGGATTGGGCAGCCATGCATTGCACTTCGTGCTCGCGCTGCTCGCGGGGTTTGCCCTGTTCGCCGCTGGCTGGTTCGGAGGGGGCGATGCGAAGCTTTATGCCGCAGCGGCCCTCTGGTTTACGCTGGGCGATGCTCTTTATCTTCTCCTGTCCGTCGCCCTTGTCGGCGCGGTGCTGGCTATCGGCCATCTGGTGATAATGATGACCCGAAAGAGAGCCGATCCCGCCCGTCGCAAGACGTTGCGCGAGGCCCAGCTCGCTTATGGTGTGGCGATTGCGCTTGGCGCGCTGGTCGCCCTGCCGCGCGCTCTGGCCTGACTTTCGCAGGCTTGGTTTACCGTGATTTGCGAGTCGTGAAATATTCCATTTCACTCAAGATCATGAAGGTTACGCAGCGTTAGGCGGCATACCCAGATTGAGGCCGCCCTTCTTGACGATCAGCTCCGAGCGAGAATTCACGCCGAGCTTGCGATAGACATTGTGGAGATGCACCTTCACCGTGCCTTCGGTCAAATTGTAACGATCGGCAATATCCCTGTTCCGCAGGCCCTGGCATACCAGATTGACGATTTCCATCTCGCGGGCCGTCAACAGATCGTCCTGCCGCAGCGAGGGCGTCGGCGCTTTCATCGAATAGCGCAGCGCGCCTTCGGTCACCGCCGGATCGATCATCGTCTTCCCGGCCAGCACGGCGTCTATGGTCTTCACAATGTCTTCGGGATCGCGGTCCTTGAGGGCAATCGCATCGATACCGAGCTTCATCGCCTCGATCGTATCCTCGGGGTCAATCTGTACCGTCAGGAACATGGTGCGGATGTCCATCTGTGCCTTGACCTTGCGGAGCATCGCCATGCCGCCACCCTCGGCCATGGAAACATCCATCACCACCAGCTCCGGCCTGAAGTCGAACACGCTTTTCAGCGCATCGCTTATCGAAAGTGCCGATTTGATCTCATATTTGCCGGTGGAAGACAGATACCGTTCCAGCCCGTGAATGAAAAACGGGTGGTCATCGACGATCATGATCTTGTTCTTATGCATAACTGTCATCATCATAAACCATCGGGATCGCGATTGCCAGCAATGTTCCGCTTTGCAAGCCCTCGGAATACGCGCGGCCGTTCACGAGCGCGAGACGCTGTTGCAGCGATTCCGACGACAGCGGCCCGGCTTCATGCGTGCCGTCGCTCCCATCCTCTTCCCTGTCGCTGTCCTTCAGGCTGAGGATCAGATCCGACTCGCGGATGGCAAGCGAACATTTGAGCGATTTCGATCTGGAATGCTGCGTCGCGTTGGAAATGATCTCGCGCAACAGAAATTCGACATTATTGACGGATTCCCGGTGCATCGGAATCGCCTGCTCATCGCATGAAAATTCGATGTCGACCTCCCATTGCAACGCTGCGGTGGCCACGCCGATGCGCAGCGCCTCGACCAGATTGATCGGCTGGTCGGCGTCCGATTTCGCATCCAGCATCGCGCGCAACCGTGCCTGTTCGAGCGCAACGATATCGGCGATGTTGCGCAGTTCGGCCGCGCTTTGCGGGTCGGCAAGCCCGCCGGACTGAAGAATGGTGAGCAGCCGCATGCGCAGCGCCGCCAGTGATTGCAGCACGCCGTCATGCAGATCGCGCCGGGCCACGTCGCGCGCTTCGATCAGGAAGGTGCGGCGCATTTCCATTGTCCGGTTCAATCGCTGGAGCACATCATCGAAGCATTGATCGAGGCGTTGTATCTCCTGCGCCAGAATCGCATCGTTGCTCAGGTCATGCGCGATCAACAGCAGGCCATTTTGCCCTCCAAGGCGAAACTGCCGTCCCATGACAATGGGAGAATCCAGCAGTTCCAGGAATTTTTGCACCGGCGCGAACTGACCACCGAGCTGGTGGCCGCCATGCTGCTTATCGCGCACGATCGACAGGGTATCGGGCAACAGATCTTCGTTATTCTTGCCGAGCAGCGCTATGTCGGCACGCAGCCGCTCCATGCCGGGGCTACCAAAAATATGCATCGCGCCGGTTTTGTGAAACACGGCGATAGAACACAGGCATTTTCCGCCGCCATAAAGTTCGCCGACCTGCTCGATCCATCGGGTGAAGTCGCATGTAAAAGGCCGTTCGGCGTCGAGCGTCACATCGACCCAGCTTTCTCCCTGAAGCGCCAGAAAATTAGCGCGGCGTTTCATATGGAGCCGATTGGCCACCACCAGCGTTGGAACAAGCAACATCCATATCAGCAGGTCCAAAGGGGCAATGCGCAATAGCGGCCAGGCAAGCCCCCTGGAGTGAGCGAGCGCCCACAAACCCAGGCCGACGAAGCCAAAGAGCACTATCGCAGGCGAGATCGACCAGCGCCCGCCACAGGCCCGCCACAGCAATCCGCCCGCGATCAGCACCGGCAGGCCGATGAACGGAAATCCCAGAACAAGCGCACCGCAGGCGAAGGCGCCGTCAAGCATCAGAAGGATGGCAACACCCAGCTTGCTTCGGGGAATTTCAAGGAAGAAATCGGCGATACCAAGCGTTGCCCAGCTTAGAAGCGCGGCCTTGATCATGAAGACGGTCAGGGGAGGCAGGGGCCATTGTTCTTTTTGCTGCAGGATTACTGCGGCAGCGATAATGACGCGCATTATCACCAAAGAGAATGTCTCAGGACGGTTGACGAACACCGATATATCTCACCTGAAACAGCAAACCCTCTCCCGACCGGACCATTCCGATTGAACATAAACGCTCATCGAATCGAAAAGCCTTCCATTCAGCACGATAGAGCATTTCATGCATAAAATATGTATGGCATTCATGGTAAACGAGAGGCCAGATATTCTTTCAGGACATCCTCCGCTTCGCTCCCCTTATCTATTGCGGCCCCTTCCCGTCACACACAGCCCACTATCCGCGCGGCTGCGCGGCCATTGTAACCACGCGTGCCAGAATCCGCCCGTGAAAGCCGCGATTATCACCGATCTTCCGACGGTCAGTGCTTTTTCGCTTTCAACAGATTGATGCACCGCTTGACGACCTCATCGGGATCGAACGGCTTGGTGATATAATCCGCCGCGCCGGTGAGCAGGCCATCGACGACATCCGCCGCGCTTCTCTTGGCGGTGAGAAATACGACCGGTATGCGCGATGTGGCTTCGTCGCCATGCATCATGCGCAACAGGATCGACCCTTCCAGATCGGGCATCATCCGATCGAGCAGCACGAGCGAATAGCTCTCCCGCTCCAGCTTTTCCCATGCCTCCTGGCAACCATTGGCACAGTCCACATGGCATCCGGCATGGGTCAGCTTGTGCTCCAGCAGATCGCGCACCAGCTCATCGTCATCGACGATCAGGATCTTGGTCTGATGGGTTTTGAGCAGATTCAGCCCTTTGGACATCAGGTCCATCGGCTCGAAGGGCTTGATGACATAATCGGTCGCCTGATCCTGCTGATCAACGACATACTCGATATCGACAAGATCGCGGCGGGAGAGATGCGCTTCGACATCCAGACGCACCGGGTCGCCGAACTGATCGCCCGCGCCATCAAGACGAACCGGGCCTATGCGGCAAAATTCAACGTCGGGATCGAAGGCGCCCCTCCCCCCGCAACATGGAAAATTCGCGTCGATGACGCCCGTTTCACCCAGGTGATGTCCAACCTGATTTCCAATGCCGTCAAATTCGCGGGCGATACGCATGAGATTCGGGTGCATGCCGAACGCAGGGGCGGGACAATCCGCATCTGCGTGACGGATCATGGCGCCGGGATACCGGAAGAGTTTCGCAGCCGCATCTTCGGCAAATTCGCGCAGGCGGATTCTTCGGTGGCGAGAAAGAAAGAAGGCTCCGGCCTTGGGCTGCATATCAGCCGGCAACTGATCGAGGCCATGGACGGCCAAATCGGCTTCGACAGCGAAACCGGCGTCGGCACGACCTTCTGGGTCGAATTTGCAAGCGCGTAGAGCGATTTCGAAGCAGGTGAAATCGCCTGCTGACCCGAAGCCGAAGACCAGCAGCCAGCTTACGGGAAACACAGAATGATCTGGAGTCGTTTTGGGTCAATTTGAACCGAAACGACTCCCGAGACCTGTTTTCTCAAGAGACGGCGACCTTTCTCCCGAAAAACAAATTTGGTGGCGCATGTTGCTAATGCGATTGCTTCGCATTATTAGGATTGGATCGAACACCAGATTAATTGAAGGAGCCTTCCATGACAGCCTTGCGTTTTACCCTCCTTGTCTGCACCGCGCTTGCAAGCGGCCAGGTACAGGCCGAGGAGCCCGCATTGCCGGATGGGCAGGCACAGGATCAGATCGTCGTTACCGGCTATGCGGGAACCAAGACCGATACGGCGCTGGTGGAACTGCCCCAGCCTGTCAAGGTCATCACCGCCGCACAATATGAGGCGCAGGGTGCGATCAGCATCAGCGACACGGTGAAATATGCCGCAGGCGTGCTCGCCAATCCTTATGGTCGCGACACCCGTGTCGACGGGTTTAACGTGCGCGGTATCGACGCATTGCAATTCAGGGACGGGATGCGCGACATCTTCTCTTATTATGCGAGCATCACTTCGGACCCCTATAATTTCGAGCGCGTCGAAATAGTGCGCGGCCCGGCCTCAGTGCTGTTCGGGCAGGGTTCGATCGGCGGTCTCGTCAACCTTGTGTCGAAAAGCCCCGATTTCGTAACGCGTGGCGAGTTGAGCGCGGTTTATGGCAGCTTCGACCGCAAGGAGCTGCTCGGCGACATCAACTACGCGCTGTCGGACACGCTCGCGGTGCGGGCGGTCGGCAGGCTGCGTGACGCCGATACCTATGTGAAACATGTGCCCGACGACCGCGTGATGTTCGCCCCCTCGCTCCGCTGGAAGCCGACGCCCGACACCGATGTCGTGCTCACAGGTCTTTATCAGGAGGACGATACCGGATCGACCTCGCAGTTCCTGCCCATTGTCGGCACCTTCCGTCCCAATCCCGGCGCGCCGGGAAAGCTCGACCGCTACACCTTTGTCGGCAAGCCGGGCTGGGACCGCTATGCGGGCCGGTCGCTGCAGGGCATGGCGAGCGTCACGCACAACTTCTCCGACGCGGTACGGCTCAGCGTCAAGGCACGCTATATCGACAGTGATCTCGAATATTTCACCCATTATGCGAACAGCTATTCCAACCCGACCGACCCCTTCGCTCCCGACCGCCGCACCATCGGCCTCTCCGCCAGTGCCAGCGACGCGCGGATGAACGTCTTTTCGACCGACAACAATCTGCAATTCAATTTCAACACCGGCGCGAACATCGAGCACAAGCTGCTCGTCGGCCTCGATTACAGCTGGAACAAGGTCGGCAAGCGTAATGCGTTCGGGGCCGAGACCATCGACCTTTACGACATCGATTATGACACGCTGCTCACCTACGATCCGAGCGGCCCCTTCGCCTATGACTCGCAAAAGCAGCTCGGCGTCTATGTGCAGGACCAGATCCGCTTTTTCGACCGCGTCTCGGTGGTGCTGGGCGCGCGGCGTGACCGCGTGACCTCTTCGGCGGGCAGCACCGACCACGCCACCACCTTCCGCGCCGGCATCATCGGCGAGATTGGGGCGGGCCTCTCGCCCTTTTTCAGCTACACCGAGAGCTTCCTGCCGATTGCGGGATCGCTCACGGACGTCAATGGCAATATCGGCGACCCCTTCAAGCCGCAGACGGGCACGCAGTTCGAGGCGGGCGTCAAGTGGCAGCCCGAGCCGGGCACGCTCGTCACGGTCACGGCCTTCCACGTCAAGGAACGCAACCGTGTCCTCTATGGCGAAGGCAGCTTGACCACCCAGTCGGGCGAATTGACCACCAGGGGTATCGAGGTCGAGGCGAGCCACACGCTGCCGGGCAATTTCGAGCTGCTCGCTAACTACGGCTACAATAAGCTGCGTTCGGAAACGGATAGCGCTCTCAACTATTTGCCACGCCACATCGCCTCGATCTGGTCGACCAAGACCTTTGGCCTACCGGGCGAAGCGCGGCTGCGTCTTGGTGCGGGGGTCGTCTATACGGGCAAACGCCGTTCGGATGGTCCGGCATGGAACATCGTCACGCCCGGCAACACCACGGTCGACGCGCTTGCCGAGGTCAGCTGGAACAACTGGCGTTTCGCGATCAACGCCACCAACCTGCTCAATAACCGCTTTTACGCTTCCTGCCTCGCGCGCGGCGACTGTTTCATGGGTGCGCCGCGTAACGTGATGGCGACCGTCGGCTACCGCTTCCGGTGACCGGGGCGTCGCCTCTTACATGGATTGGTATCGCGGCGATTGTCGTCGCGGTGCTGCACCTTCGCCGCGCATGGGGTCTGCCGAGCCGCTCGGCGGTGCAGAATGCCATCGGCTGGGCACTGATGCTGGGGGGTATGGTGCTCGCGCTCGCTGGTGACGGCGCATGGGGGCTCGCGGTCGCATCGCTCGGCGGCATGACGACCGCCGCGCTGCTGATCGCGCATGCGGGCTGGATGTCGCCGCGCAGCAAGGCACGAGCGTCGGATCGCAGGGCGCATATGCTCCCCGAAAGCGGCGAACCGCGCCGCATCGGCCACCGTCTGCTCACCTTCCTTCTTGCTGTTCCGCTGGGCTTCGCGGCATCGCTGCTCGGCGCGCTCGGCGCGCGTGCGCTCGCCGGTATGGCGGGCTGGAACGACGCCGACGGCAACGCGATGGCATTGCTGTTGCTGCCGGTCTTCTGGGGCATTCTTGCCTTCTGGCTGCTTATGCGCCAGAGCCGCCGCGAGCAACTGGTCTGGCTCGCCATCCCCGCAGCCGCCGGACTCGGCCTGATCTGGATCGGAGGCGCGCTGTGACCATCGCTTTTTCCAAAGACAGCGTGCAGCGCGCCCTGTCGGCGCATGCGGCAATCGGCCTGCTCGCCTCGGCGCTGCTCTATCTCATCTGCCTGACCGGCACCGTCGTCGTCTTCTATCAGGAATGGCAGCGCATCGAGCAGCCGGATGCGCCTGAAATGGCGTCTATCGCTCCCGATGCCGTGCAACGCGCGGTCGCCGCGGTGCTCGCCACCGAAAAGGACAAGCCCGCCACCACTCATCTTTATGTCCATATGCCGGTCGAGGGCCTGCCCCGCACGACCATCACCACCGACCATCAGGCGTTTCACGTCGATGCCGACGGCCGTATTGCCGGGCCGGAGGAGAACGCATGGTCGGAGTTCCTGCTCCACGCGCATTATGCGCTCAACCTGCCGGGGCTGGTCGGCATGACGATCGTCGGCATCTTCGGTGTGATGATTCTCGCGCTCGCGCTGTCGGGCGTTATCGCCCATCCGCGCATCTTCCGTGACGCCTTTCGGCTGCGCGCGCGCGACAATCATGGCGTGGGCCTTGCCGACTGGCACAACCGGCTCAGCGTCTGGACCTTGCCTTTTTCCCTCGCGATCGCGCTCACTGGTGCGATGATCGGGCTTGGTGTCGTCGGCGCTTATGGTCTCGCCGCCACTTTCTACGAGAATGACGTCGAGGCCGCCTACGCGCCGATCTTCGGCGAAGAGGCCGAGTCCGATGCTCGGTCCGCACCGCTCGCCAATGTGGCGGCACCGCTCGTCTGGATCGCGCAGAACCATCCGCAGTTGCGCCCGACCTATATCATCCTCCATGATCCCGGCACGCGCGGCCAGCATGTTCAGCTCATCGCCGAGCATCCGCGCCGCCTGATCTATGGGGAGACCTATGAATTTGGTGCCGACGGGCGCTATCATGGCAAGGTCGGCCTGTCCGACGGGCATCTGGGGCAGCAGCTCGCCGCCTCGACCTATAATCTTCATTTCGGCAATTATGGCGGCCTGCCGGTCAAGATTGCCTATGTCTTGTTCGGGCTCGCGCTCACGGTGGTGGTCGCTACGGGCACATCGATATGGCTCGGCAAGCGCGAACGGCGCGGCATTCACGAGCCGCGGCTGCGCAACCTGTGGGATGCGGTGCTGTGGGGTGTGCCGCTCGCGCTGACACTGACCTTTCTCGCGCGAGTGCTCGCTGGCAATGCCGCGCCGCTCACCGCGATCTTCTGGCTCCTTTTGGCGCTGATGATGCTGGGTGCCGCCTTCCGACCCCGGCAGCGACCGAAACGGATGTTGCAAAGACTTCTCCTCACCAGCCTGCTGGCCAGCTCGATTGCTGCATTCGCGGGATAACCTATCGCTATCCGGGACGGCGGCCCCACATTGCGGTCAGCTCTCCGGTCTCCGCCAGATCCACGTCCAGAATATCGCCGCCACGGCCACCGAGGCAAGCGGCCATGGCCAGGACAGCAGCGAGAAGGAGAAAATTATGCTGGCGGCGAAAGCGATGGTGGCCGCCCATTTGCCGGTGCGAGAGATCGCGCCGCGTTCCCGCCAGAGCCGGATATGCGGTCCATAATGCGGATGGTCGAGCAGCCTCGCTTCGAGCCGGGGATTGCTGCGCGCGAAGCAGAAAGCGGCCAACACCAGAAACGGAACGGTGGGCATCAGCGGCAAGGCAATGCCGATGACGCCGAGCAGAACGCTCAGCAGCCCCGCTGTCAAATAAAGTGGCCTCACCATTTGTCAGTAACAATCGAGTCGCAGGAAATGCCCGTGCTTGCGATGAGCTGTCATCCGCTCGGCCCCGTCGGGATGTCCGTGTCTTTTGCGACCTGGGCGGCCAGCGCCAACATGCGGGCTGGCGGCAATTCCCCGGTAAGCGCATATGCGAAAGGGCCTTCTTCCCAATAAGCGACGGCGCGTGGCTGCCTTACTTCCAGTAGAGGGCTCTTCTCCGCGGGAGTTTCCGCGCGCTTGACGAACAGCGACACGCCTTCGTTTTGAGGCGTGCGCATGAACAGAACCAGCGCCATGCCTGCTTCCGAAGGAAATACCTGAACGTCGGCCAGTTTCCAGCCCGGCGGGACTTGGGGCACCGGCAGACCAGTGGCGGCAGTGATTTCCTTCCGGTCGAGCTGTGCACTCTCAAGCTGGGTCCGCATCTGCTGGCGGGTGATACTCACCATATAGGAACTGCTGGCTTCATCGATGAAGGATCCGGCATGCGCCGGCCCCGATATGTCGCCCAGCATAATATGCGCCAGCCAGCCGCAGGCGAACAGGCCGACAATCGAAGCGGCCTGACGGGCACGCCAAACCGCAGGCGATACAGGGTTCCTTCTGGTGGGCAGGTGGACAATATTGGCGCCGCTCGCGCGTTTCCTGCCGATCAGCGTGCCTTTGGTGCTTCCCGAAACGCGCTCGAACATTATGTCGGGCCAGCGGGTCTTCCAGCGCCGGGCAACAATACGCTCGCCGGGACGGGCGGCATCGTCGAGCAGAATGACAGCTCCCGGCGAGAGCCTGTCAAACAGCGTATCGGCACCGCCGCGCACAAGCGGGTGAACCGCCCAGGGCGGGCCATCGATGATGAGCATGTCGATGCTGTCGGGCAGCCCATGCAGGGAATACCATTTGCCCGGCCAATCGCTGCTGTTCATTTCCAGCGGAGCATGACGAAGATCGGCCTCCACACCTTCCTTATGGAGCCAACGCCCGGTGGCAGCGACGAAATCGGCATGCTGGTCATAGCTGATGAGTCTGCCGCCGCCGTGGAGCGAGAGGGCTTTCGCGCACACCAAAGTGGAGGCGCCCGCGCCCAGTTCGACGGCGATGCGCGGCCGCCTTTCCTCGATCGCATCGACTATGCGATGGAGAAAGCCGGTATCGGCCTTCCAGCTTCCCAGATGGGGGAGGGCATCGGCCTCCAGCTCGATGCGGGCTAGAAGTCGCCGCTTGCTCGCCTGTGTGCCTCCCCACAGACTATAGAGCAGCCAGGGCCAGCTTATCGCGCCAAATCCCAGACGCCAGAGCGTATCGGACCAGCGCCGCTCGCTATCTTTCGGAGAGGTCTCATCGCGCAACGGGAGCAGTCCAGTGGTTTCACGAGAGGTCATGCGGTTCCGATCATCTTCATGTGTTGGTATATAACCCCATTTCCCGAACTAGGGTCCGTTGCCGAGTTTTCAGGCACGGTCAAGTCCGCAGAGTCGCATCGGCGAGGATGCCAAATACCAGCATTAATGGGAGGATGGGGGAACAGCATTTTTGACCATGGAAACGGGAATTAATTGGGAAAATGCCGGGCATTTGAGATTATTGGGCGAGCCATTCCAACCGAAAGCTTTGGATTGGCGCGATTTTTAACAGATCGCTCTTTCACGAAAATGGGAAGATATTTCTGAAAAAATGGGAACAGAAATCTCAGTAAGGGAAAATGTCGAAAGGTTAACAGCGGATTACCATCATCTGTAGTTTTGAGTAATAATTCACCGATAAATTGATCCCTAGCACGACACCAAACGTGCGGCCCGACACAGGGCAAAGGAAGAGCTAGGTCCGCCTCATCGGCGGGCGACCATCCCCTCCTGCCCTCGTGCCGGTTGGCTCTTCCATGGCGGTCCCGATGGCAACCGGAATCAACTTCAGCGCAACCCGCGCCGGGAGACTTTCGCCCAGCGCCTGGAAGGAGATATCCTATGACTGCAACACATGATGTAACGGCGCAGCGGCGCACCAATCCACCAACATACGAAACGATCCCCGTTGGCTGGATCAAGACTGCCAAGCGCAATGCCCGCAAGCATTCTGCCGCTCAAGTCGATGAGATCGTGGCCAGCATGAAAGCAAGCGGTGTCGTCAATCCACCCATCGTTGACGAAAACTATCGACTGATTGCCGGCGAAGGCCGCTATCTCGCGATACGCAAGATGGGGGTCGCGACGGTCGAGGTGATCGTGGTGCGCCATCTGACCGAAGAACAGAAGCGCGCCTATGCGATAGCCGATACACCCCGCGCCGGCGCGTTTGCCGATGTGGACCTCGCGGCCTCTTGCCAATTTTTGCCAAATCAGCTATATCAACTCCATGACCACTATGAACATCTCGCTTCCTGATACACTGAAGGCGTTTGTCGACCAGCAGGTCAATATGCGTGGTTACGGCACAAGCAGCGAGTATGTACGGGAGTTGATCCGCAAGGATCAGGACATCCAGCGCCTTCGGGAAATGCTTCTGGACGGCGCCAGTTCTGCTCCCACGGCGCCGGTCGACGCCGGATACTTCCAGGGCCTTCGTGACCGTGTGACGCAACGCGCGGAGTCGTGACTGCAAAGCCGGTCATACCGCGCGCCAAAGCGCGGGAGGATGTCGACCTTGCGGTCGAGTATTACACAGACGAAGCTGGCGCGGATGTAGCCTTCAGCTTCATCGATGTGCTTGAACAGGCCTACACCTTCATAGGAGAAATGCCCGGGGCGGGATCTCCACGCTGGTCTCATGAACTCAATCTGCCCGGGTTAAGGACCATAGGGCTCAAAGGATTTCCTTGGCTCGTTTTCTACCTGGATTTCGAGACGCATGTTGACGTTTGGCGCGTGCTTCATGCCAAGCGGGACATGCCAGCTCGGCTGGCCGATGTAGATGATTAACCGCCAACAGAGCCGCCGTTCCACGTTTCAATTCAGCTCATCGGAAGCTGCCAGTCGTTCATGAACGTAGCTGTTGCTGGTTCCATCCGTTTCCAAACCTTCTGCTTGTCCACCTTGCTTCAGGGACCGCTTTGTTTATCTCAGCTTCATGAAGCTGGTCGAGCAGCAACTGGCGCGGACCGACAGCGGTGAAGCAACCGCCCTTGCCAAGAAGGAGGAGCAGCCATGAGCCTCGATCCAACGCCCGCCCCCATCACCGTCCGCATAAAGGATGCCTGTCGCATGACCGGCATCGGGCGCTCCAAGCTCTGCCTGCTCATCGCAGAAGGCGAGATTGAAACTATCAAGATCGGAAGTATGACACTTATACCCCGGCATGTGCCCTGCGAGAGACACATGCCGGGCGCTGCGGATGATATAAACCACGCCGAGCGCCAAAAGTATCACCCCGCCTAAGGACAAGCAGTAACGTGTTGAAAGCTAGCGACGCGCGATTTCTGTTAGTCGCCGCAGCTCCCTTCATCGGCCAGCCGGCGCCGACGTGTGGCTGCGTCCTGATCCGACTGGAGCTTGAATGTTCCTGCAGCCGCCTGCGCCAGAAATGCCTTGCCTTTAATGATAGCATTGGCAGCGTCGAGCAAATAGGTATCGACCGATCGCGGGTGCCCATCCCGGATAACATCACGAGCGTAGAGCGCCTTCACATCATTGACCAGACGCCTGAGGTCGGCAGAATTGAATCCCTCGGTCAACTTGACGATAGCATCTGTGTCGAAGCTGTGGAACGCCGCAGGCAGCTTTTGGAGGTAAGCAGCCACGATTTCTCCGCGTGCCCGTGCATTAGGCAACCGGGTTTCGAGCCACAACTCCACCCGGCCCGACCGCAGGACTGCCGGCGGCATGTGATTGGGATCCATCGCAGTCATAATCACCGCCACCTTGCCGGCCGTCTCGCTTTCCAGGCCATCGAGCATGGTCAGCAAATAGCGCGAAAGGCCAGTCGAACGATCCGACTGGAACAGGACGTCGGCATCGTCGATAAAAATGACCGACGGTGTGTTCTGGCTCGCTGCATGGAAAACCTTTTTAAGACGAGAATAAAAATATGCCGGCGGCTCGGTGGTGAAGGTTCCATCAACTAGGAAAAACTTGCCTTTCATGCGCTTGGCCAGCGCCCGGCCGACCGAAGTCTTGCCGGTTCCCGGCGGCCCGTAAAGCAGGACGCCGCGCACCGGTTTCAGGTCCAGGCCGTCGAACCTTTCGTCGAACAGCAGCGGATTGATGACGTGCGTTTCCAGCGCATCGGCGATCTCCTCGAACCCCTTGAGATCGCTGAATTCAATATCGGCCACCTCGGCGGTATCTACATTAGTCTGCATCACTCGATGCTCGATGATATCGCGCACACTCTCCGGGTCGGTCCGTCCCGATCGGGAGATCAACACGCCTGCCTGCATGAGCTGATAAGGCGTCAGCATGGGGGCAAAGGCAAACACCCGCTTCGCATCGACTTGCCCCGCATGCTGCTGAAGTGTCAGGTCCAGGAGGAAAGCGTAGTCGTCGCTTCCCAGTTCCGGGATCGCCACCTCGAACGATTGCTGCATCAATCGGGGAGTATAGACGAATTCCGGCGCGTCTGGATGCGCACGATGGGTCAGGGTGAAACACAATTTCCGGCCCTTGGTCCGGGCATATTCGATAATCGCCTGCAATGTGATGGACCAGAAATTCCCGCGTTGCCCGCTCTGGCTCGATCCAGCGAACCCGAGCAGATCGGCGTCCTCGATTATAGTCAAAGGGTTCCGGTCGATCGCATCGACAGCAAGCCGGTAGACATGCTCGTCATATCCAGGATGCGGTGAACCATGAAGGCTTTCGATGATATCCGTGGACCGGATGATCACACCTTTCTGCTCGTCTGCCAGCATGCGGGCCAAAGTTGTCTTTCCTGTGCCCGCTTCCCCCAGAAGGTGCACGATCGGGAAGCTCGCTACTGCGCTCAGCAATTCACGATAGGCCCGCGTCTGACCCGGCGAGATATTGCGCGCACCGGCGGCGGCATCAACAATCGACAATTCACTCACATCAATTTCCTTGAAAAATAATAATTTGGGCGGAGCTAGGCTGATTGGGCGGGCTGCTGGGCGTATGTCGGCAGCCTGCCGCAAAACGGTTAGAGCATCAGATCACCATTTGGCGCGAATTGTCGCGCTTACGCTACGCGGGGCACCGAACCAGGTCCCGTAGCTAATCGAGTTGTTGACCGTCTGAAAATAAGTCTTGTCGAAGACGTTATCGAGATTGACCGACATGGACCAAGTCTTCGACAATCGATAATCGATGCGCGCCGAAAAGACCGCATAGGGATCGACAGAAAAATTATAGGCTTGTGTTCCGAGAACCAGGGTGTTGTTCGGCCCTAGTTGCGGAGGACAGGTCACTGCACCGGTCTGCGGGTTGACGACGGAAAAACCTGGCTTGCATGCCGAACCTGTGAAATAGGCGGAGGATTGCCCGTTCAAACCGCCAGAGAGGGTCAAGCCGGAAAGCGCGCCCTCATAACCCGCCGCGCCAAAATCATAGCTCATCCAAAGCTTGTAAAGATGCTTGGGTTGAATCGTCGCGAAGGGAATGCCTTCGCCGCTATAAAGGAAATAGCTCCCGGTCTGCTTGTTCTTGCTGTAATTATAGCTGCCAGAAAGCTGCAGGCCGCGCACGACCTCGCCGGTCACTTCGAAATCGATGCCCTTGCTCAGATACTTACTGTCCGGATCGGCGGCAGCGCAGCAGGTGACCCCGTTCGGCTGGGGTTGGTAGTTCAAAACGTCCAGAACGGCCAAATCGTGCTGCGAAATATCATATGCCGAAAGCGAAACGTTCAACTTGCCATCGCGCGCGGCCCATTTGATCCCGGCTTCCCAGTTCGACCCGGTGGCAGGACGAAGCGGATTGTAGTCGGTATCGAGAAAGGAACTTTGATCGCGATAGATGTCGGTATAGCCGGCATAGACGCTAAGCGACTTGGTAACGTCGAAAGACAGGCTGACCGGCGGCGGCCAACTGACCTCCGTGCCTGACCACTCGGTATGGGAACTGAAATAGGCATCGCCGATCTGTCTGCCCGCGCAGATACCGACAGTGGTGGTGCAAAGCGCGTCCATATCGCTTACGCTTTCATACTTGTTCCACCTGAACCCAGTGGTCAGGTGAAGGCGGTCGAAAGCAGTGAGACGCAAGCTTACATAGGCGCCGGTCTGAGCCCGCTTTGAGTAGGGATAATATCTGTTGGGCAGGGTTGAAGCCGGTTCGGTAAACATCGGATTTTCAGGATCGAAATCGAAAGCATTGGCTGCCAAGGATGGGAAGCTGTTATAGGTTCGCAAGTTGTCGTTGAAGCTGGTGGTCCGGTTCGCCCCAACGACGAGTTCCTGACGTTGACCAAAAAGGTCGAACGCACCGCTCAACGTACCGTCGAAAGACCATTGGGTTGTACCAAAGTCGCCATTGGAGCCGGAAAACCGGGGTCCGAACCCCGTATCGGGATCGACCGCTCCGGCAATTGCCGCGATCTTCCTGTAGCTGCGCTGCTTGTTCCGGGTGGCATTGATTTTGAACATCCAATCTTCGCCAATTTTCTGCTCCAGCGCCGCAAAAAGCTCCGTCGTGGTGAAATCCCAGCGGTTCCAAGGGAAGGCGAAGGACGTCGAGCGCGGGACATCGAGCGCTTCACCGGTGATGGAGCGCGGTAGGCCACCATACCACGGTGTGGCGTCCTGGTCCGTATATTGGATGCCGGCGCGAAGCAGGGTCGTGGGCGTGGCGTCCAGTTCGACGACGCCATAGATCAGAGACTTGCTCTCATGGGCCGTGTCATAGAAGAAATCCTTGTCCTGGTAGGTCATGACGATCCGACCACGCAGCGCGCCATCCAGCCCGATCGGGCTGGTGCCGTCGAGAACCAAACGATAATTGTTCCAACTGCCCAGCTGCCCCTCTAACGTCACCTGACTGTGATCGAGCGGCTTCTTGCGCACTAGACTGACGGTGCCGCCGGGATCGCCATAGCCGTTGAACAGCCCCGCCGCCCCACGCAGCAATTCGACATGATCGTAGACCGACATGTCAATTTGCGTGAAATAGCCTGCTGAGCCAGTATTGAGGCCGACTTCCATCTGCATGGGCGAACCACCGTCGACCTGGAAGGTGGAAATGCGGAAGCCACGCGAATAGAAGCTCGGCTCCAGCGCGCTCTGGCCCTGCTGAAGCGTCACCCCGGGCAACTGCACCATCGCGCCGTTGAAATCCGTAATGTTCTGCTGCGCCATGCGCTCGCTCGTCAGCACGCTCACCGATTGCGGCACATCCTTCATCGCCTGCGGCGCTTTGCTGCCGATCGTCAGAGCGCCGGACGTGAAACTGCCGGTTCCTTCCGTCGCCGTGATATCGCGCGAGCCGTTCGTGCCATTCACGCCCGCAGCAACTCCGGCTCCACCGAAATAGGGCGAACCCTGATAGCCCTCGACACTCACTACGCCGGCGACCCTTTCGTCATCCTGCGTCGCCGCCCCGGTCTCGATCGTCACCACGCCGCTGCGCAACCAGCGCCATTTGAGCCCGGTACCAGCAAGCATGCGGTCGAGCGCATCGCCAAGCCCCATCGCCCCGCTCACGGCATTGCCGTTAACGCTGCCGGTGGTTTCGCTGTCGAAGACCACCTGCACACTCGCTTGCTCGGACAAAACCAACACACTTTGCGCCAGTCGTCCAGCGGGAACCTGAAAGCTGTGCTGCTGTTGCGCGGCATCGTCCTGCGCGAAGGCGGGCGCAGCCACCGCGAAGGAAGCGGCGGCGAGCGCGATCGGCGCAGCGGCTACAATGAAGCTCGAAATGCGTTTCGTCATTATGTCTTACCCCTTTCTTCAGCGCAGATTTTGCGCCTGTTATTCTGAAGACGCAGTGGCGAGTTCCGACAATTAGCGGGCGCGACCCAAAACTGAATGCAAATTGACTTTAAGATCGTCGAACTCATCAACAGGCAGCTCTCCACCGCCGTTGACAGCGTCACACGAACGGCAATTTCCATCGATCGGGAAGGAGGCTCTTGTCTTCGGATCAACGGATGCTGACGAACAGCCAGGGGCCAAAACGACGGCCTCGGGCACCCAAGTGCGTCAGGATCGCATCGCACGCTCCGACCGGGTCATGTAAATCCACGACGCCGGTGATGCGGCGCCGGGTCAAGTCTGCGTCGAGGATCACCGGACTGCCTGCGCCATAGCGCGAGAGGTCTTCGAGCAAATCGGACAGCCGCATATCGACAAATTGCAACCGCCCTTGCCTCCACGTGGCGGCGCCGGGAGTGGGTTCGATCAGGCGGCTATGGCCCCGTCCGTCAAAGCGGGCGGACATGCCCTGCGACAGTTGCAGCGCCTTGCCACCCGCCGCAGTGAGCTCCACCACCCCTTCGGTCACCGCAACCTCGCCGCCGTCGCTGCGCCGCGCAACTTCAAAGGCGGTGCCGATATCGCGTATCTGTCCACCGCCCGTCGCCACGGTGAAGGGGCGTCTCTCATAAGCAACATTGAACCAAGCTCGGCCTTTCAACAACCGGATCCGGCGGCGATCCGCATCGATGGCAACGTCGATCGCACTATCGGCATCAAGCACGACGTGCGTGCCGTCGGCCAGCGTCAATTCGCGCACCTCGCCAATGCCGGTCCGCGCATCGGCTATCGCCGAGACCCACAATTGAGGTGCCTCAAGGCCCAGCAGCAGCGCCACCGAGGCGGCTATCGCCCCGCCGGCCCGACGCAGTCTGCGATGTGGCGCTCGCTCCGCCGGCACAGGCGGAACGCTCCCGACAGAAAGGAGCTGCGGCGCCACGACGTCAAGATCGCACCAGAGCCGCTTAATCTCGGCATAGGCTTGTGCATGCGCGAGATCCTCCTCGAGCCAGCCCATGAAGGCTTCGGCATCCGTCGGGTCCACCTCGTCATCGCGAAGCCGCACGAACCAGACCAGCGCCTGCGCGCCGATGGAATCATCGGACTCGAAATTTACGGGAATATTGTGATCGTCACGACTCATGCACCGTATGACGCATCACGGCAGCAAAGCCATTAGTCGGTTCGTCAATCTCCCGATGGGCCTGGACCGCCTTGCGGCAGATACCCAGCGCCTTGACCATGTGCACCATCACCGTATTCTTAGCGATCCCCAGCGCGTTTGATATCTCCGCATAGCTCATCCCTTCAAACTTATGCAACCGAAAGACCTCGTGCGTGCGCGGCGGCAAGGTTTCCAGAGCACGGATCAACACGGCAAGCTCCTCGCGCGCCAGCAGCACCGCTTCCGGATGCGGCTGGTCGTCGGCCCGATCAGTCGCTTCTTCGGCAGGGCCGCCGACCGCCAGCCGTACGCGGCTGCGCCGGATATGATCGATCAGAAGGTTGCGCGCCGTCGCGTACAACCATGCCCGCGGATTGATAAGCACCGTGTTGGCCGGAAGCGCTGCCGCGCGAAGATAGGTTTCCTGCGCCAGATCTGCGGCGGCGACGGAATCTTGCAGGCTCCGCGCCAGATAGGCGGTGAGTTCGTTCCAGTAGATTTCCATCCCGTTCGCAGCCACCATCCGCACTCTGGCTCCCTCACGCCCAACTGTTCAAGAACGAGCCGGAGCAAAGGATGTAGTAAACGGGCTACACCAGCGGCGGTCAGACCGCGAGGCAATAGCCCCCCGCAGCGCGCGGATCGGGCTTGCGATCACGGAATGTAGCTAATTTTTTCGTTGCCCGGGGCGAATTGCGAATCACGCCACCGTCGTTCGTTTTCTCACGGAATGGAAGCGGACGATGCTGGACGCCAACGATCAGAAACCTGCAACAGAAACGGGCGTAGCCGCCGCCAATCTGGCGGTGCGGGCTGCTTCGGGCACCGATCGCTGGCTGAATCTGGCCAAGCTGGTCAGCAAGGAAATCCACCTCCGTACGGATGTCACACCCAAGATCGACGAGGCGCACTGGATGATCCTGCTCGACATTTTCGTGGCGCAGAGCGAAGGACGCGTGACCCCGTTCATGAGCGCCGCGCATGCGAGCAACGTCTCCGTTTCCACCGCCCAACGACACATTCATCGCATGACCAAGGCCGGCCTGGTTGAGCAGCACCGCTCCGCAATCGACCAGCGCGTGACGCATGTCGGCTTGACGGACCGGGGCTTGCTGCTGGTCAGCAAGACGCTCGAAGCTATGAACGCGTTACGAGCGAGCGCCCCCACCGGACGGTGAGGCGCGCTTAATTGGCGGCGGTCGCAACCGGTTCAAATTCGGAAAGCCACTCCTCGATCGCCTCGATCGTACGTTGGCCCCGGTAGATGGCCGTCAGGCGGCCTCGATGGAAGAACAGAAAATTAGGGTAGGACCGCACAGCGAAGCGTTTCGCTGTTTCGGTTGCGAGACCACAATCGAGCTTCCCCACGCGAGCGCCGCGCGCCGCGACTTCGTTTAGGATCGGCGCGGCGTGGTGACACGGGCCACACCAGCCGGTGGAAAACTGGACGAGCATCTGGTCGTTCGGATCAAGTGCCAGTTCCTCGAAATTCTCATCGGTCAGGGCGATCATGTCGGGTGTCGCAGTTGCGAAGGTCAACCGGCCAACGGCGGTGGAGACCAGACGTAAGGATGCCCACTCGTCATTATTCAGGCTCGTCGGATCAACCTCCGCCTTTTCGCGCACGCTGGCGATAAAGGCCAGATCAATGCCCTCCTTGCCTGCCAGATCGACGATGGCGGCTTCGGCCTGATCGAGCAGCTCAGGCGCCATATTTTCGAAAAGGCGGGTAGGCAAATGAGGGCTGCTCACGATTATCTCCTTGAAGAAACTAATGGGATGAAAACGGGTGACGGACACAGAAATAGGAAACCGGCCAGCGAGGCAGAAACAATCAATTTGCGTCCAATTATTCTTCCGCTCTTTTGCGATGCAGGATGCAAAGGTTCGTTTCCAGATCGGTAGGGTGAGCTGGCCCAAAAGCCATCCAAACAAAAGCGAAAGGAAGGCTGCCCTCGCCAAGCTCTCCAGCCAAAAGTCAAGCAAGCGCAAACTATCCGGCGTGTTGGCACCCCGGAGATGCACCAAAAGTATCTAAGGGTAGGCAAAATGTGTCTTTGAACAGTTTGACAGCTCAATGAATGGCTCCGGGATGGGAAGCGCGCTCTCCTGCTCCCTTTGCAGAAATGGCGCTTCGGCGCGCTCGGCGGAGGTGCTGGCCGAATTATGAATTGGAATGCGAACGTGGCAAGGACAAATATGGTGGAACATGACGCATCGGTCGAAATGGACTGGGTTGCGGCCGGGCGAGCTGTCGACGAGGCCATTTATGGCGCTGACGACGGCGAACTCTATTTCGCGCGTTCGAGCAGCGAGAATTTTGGTTGGGACGAAGGACGACTGAAATCCGCAGGCTATTCTGCCGGGCAGGGTTTTAGCCTTCGTGTCGTTAGCGGTAAACGTACAGGCTTTGCGCATTCCTCTACCCTTACACCAGAAGCGCTCGCGCGCGCGCGAGCTGCGGCAGCGCTGGCGAAGCGCGGTCACGAAGGCTCCCTGGCCATCGGGCCCGCGCGTACCAACCAGCGCCTTTATTCCGACACGGATTTGCTCCAGGTGCATGAATTCACCGAGAAATCGGACTTCCTAGCACGGGTGGATGCCTATCTGCATGCCAAGGATCCTCGTGTTGTGCGGGTCAATATTGGCCTCAACGGCGAGCTGACCCATATTGCCATCCTGCGTGCCGGGGGGGAGTGCTTCAACGACACAAGGCCGATGTCGCAATTGCAGGTAAACGTCACGGTCGAACGCAACGGCATCCGCGAGACCGGTTCGGCGTCGGTAGGCGGCAGACATGACTATGAGCGGCTCATGCATGATGACGTCTGGAAAGAATATGCCGATGAAGCACTGCGCGTGGCGCTGCTCAATCTCGATGCGATCGATGGCCCGTCGGGCGAAATGGACGTTGTTCTCGGGCCCGGATGGAATGGCGTGATGGTACATGAGGCTGTGGGGCATGGCCTCGAGGGCGATTTCAACCGGAAGGGGCAGTCCACCTATTCGGGCAAGATCGGCGAGCGGGTAGCAGCACCCGGAGTCAACATCATCGACAATGGTGCAATCGAGGAGTCGCGCGGTTCGCTGACGATCGACGACGAGGGAACACCCACCCAACGGACGGTCCTGATCGAGGACGGCATCCTCAAAGCCTATATGCAGGACCGGCTCAATGCACGGCTGATGGGAGTCGCGTCTACCGGCAATGGCCGTCGCCAGTCCTACGGCCACTGCCCGATGCCACGGATGACGAACACCTATATGGAAGGCGGCGACAAGGATCCGCAGGAGATCATCGCCAGCCTGAAGCGCGGGCTTTACGTCGCGGCGATGTCCGGCGGGCAGGTGGACATCACTAACGGAAAGTTCGTATTCCAATGCGTCGAGGCCTATCTGGTCGAGAACGGGAAGATCGTCGCGCCGGTCAAGCAGGCCACACTGATCGGCGACGGGCCCAAGGCCATGCGCAGCGTGACGATGGTCGGCAATGATTTCGCGCTCGACCCGGGCATGGGCACCTGCGGCAAGAACGGCCAGAGAGTGCCCGCCAGCTTGGGACAACCGACAGTGAAGATCGCTAGTATGACCGTCGGCGGCAGCGCACAGTAAGGGAGGCACCATGGAAGCACTGACATTGCATCGCCCAACCGACCTTCTGGACGAAAATTTCCTGCATGACATCAAAGCCCGCCTCCTCGCCTGCGGCGCGAGCGATGCTTCGGTCAGCATCCGCATGAACCGCTCCTTTGGAACAGGGGTCCGCAACGGTGAGTTCGAAAATGCAGACCATGAGGAGGACTGCGTGCTCGGCCTAAGAGCTTTTGTCGGCCAACGCTCGGCTGGCATATCGACCAACGACCCCTCTCCTAGCGTGATCGAAACGCTCGTCGACCGAGTGGTGCGCATGGCGACGCTCGCGTCCGAGGATAAATTTGGCGGCTTGCCGGAATCATCTTTGCTGGCTCCCGCCGGGTCGAATGAAACACTCGAACTTGCGGATCCGACAGAGCCGAACATGGTCGAAATGGAGGACTCCGCGCGCGAGCTTGAAAGCTACGCGCTGGCGGTCGAAGGCGTGACGGAATCGCGTGGCGCCATGGTCGGATGGACCCGCAGCGAATCCCGGTTAGTGGGGTCGAACGGCTTGTCCCAGCATTCCAGGCGCACATTCCATAATGCGCAGGTCGGCGTGATTGCTGGCGCAGGCGACGGACGCGAAACGAGCGGCTTCGAACACCGGGCCCACTGGCGTGCGGATATGCTCGCATTGGCGGAGATCGGCGCGCGCGCAGGCCAGTATGCGGTAGAGAAGCTCGGCAGCAGAAAGGTCGAAAGCGGACGTGCTCCGGTCATTTTCGATCGGCGGGTGGCGTTTTCGCTATTCAGCAGCTTCCTGGATGCAATCAGCGGTACGGGGATCTATCACAAGCAGACCTATCTGCCTGATGCCCTCGGAACGCAGCTGTTTCCTGAAGGGCTCACTCTCCTAGAAGATCCGTTCGAAAAGCGCGGACATGCCTCCCGAATAACCGATAGCGAAGGCATGGCGCCCTTCAAGGGCGCAATCGTGGAAAATGGCGTCGTCAGGACATTGCTGATTAGCTTCTACGATGGAAGGCGCCTCCAACTGCCCCCCACCGGTCACTCGGGCGGTACTAGCAACCTCATGGTCATGCCCGGAATGCTAGACCGCGCAGCATTGATGCGAGAAGCGGGCCGCGGCCTGATCGTTACAGGCATAATGGGATCGTCGGGAAATCCTGCCACCGGCGATTTCTCAATGGGCGTTTCCGGCCTGTGGTTCGAAAATGGTGAGATCGTCTATCCAGTCTCGGAAAGTACCATTGCGGGCAATTTCAAGGAGCTGTTCGGCGAAATCGTGGTCGGTTCCGATATCGAACGTCTGCGGGCAAACAATTCCCCGTCGATCCTTGTCCCGCCGCTCGCCATGGGCGGGAAGTAGCGTTCCGGCTTTCCCGGTCGCGCTCAGTAATTCGCGCAGGATCTGCTTCTAGCATGTCGGTGCTATTTCCAATGGTAACGGATTAGGCGCCCCGCGCAGCTTCACGGCATCGCTTCGTGCAAAGGTGAGCAGGGAATGGCAGCCCTCGACTGATAGAAGGGGCAGGTTTGGGTTCACTCCCCTCTTGTGTTCGGCTAACCTACTCCAGCCATTCGCCGCGCGATGAGCCGCACGCCCTCTGCCATGGTGGCCAGCCCCATGACTCCGGCTCTCGGCGCCTCCAGTTCGCTGACCATCGGGATATGCACGAACAGCGCCTTTGTTTGCAGACCGGCATGCCGGATTGCGTTGAGCACGGTGAAATAGGTGTGGTTGCAGACATAGGTGCCCGCGTCATGCGAGAGTTGCGCAGGAATGCCTGCAGCAGCCAGCTCCGTTAGCAACTCCGTGAAATTCACTCGCCGGTTTTCCAGCACGGTCGGCGGGGTTTTAGTATAGGGGGTGAAGCCGGTGACGTCAGGGTGAGAGGTAGAGCGCTTGCTGGTGGCCCGGCATTCGAGGCAGAGCATCGCAGCCGTGCTGATATAGCCAAGGTGGATCACCACGGCCGGACGCCGCGCCAGCAATTCCGCCACTCGGTCGGAAACATGGCGATAAGCGGTTTCTAACAACACAAATTCGTGCCGCAGCCCATCGCTCATCTGGGCCCTCTCCAATTCCCGCAGCAGCATTTCCGACGGATTGTCGGTCACTCCTGGAAACGGGCCGAAACCAGTAACGATTACCAGCGGCGGCTCAGCCTCATATCTGCCCGGCGTCTCGCTGCTATTCATCGCTAGTAATCTCCTGCTGTCCATAAGAGCAGAACGACTGGCGGATACTCTATCATCAACCTCGGCGCCTTCACCGAGACCCGAGATAGCCTCCTGCCCCCATTTGCCCACCCCACCGCCGTCTTGCCGGAATTGCAAACCGGCGCGGCGCCAATCGTTTTCAAAATGAATGGAATTCGGCGGCCGGTGCGGGCGCCTGTTCGCTGACGCTGAATGCTACGGAGGTTAGGGAAGTGACTGTATTTCGCACTGTTTCTATTTTGGCAGGCCTGCTCGCCCTGACGGGGTGCGGGGAAAACACCGTGAACAAGGATTTCGAACAGCAGATGAAGGAACGCGAGGCCGCAAATTCCGGCGATCCCTATGCCACGCTGGAAACTTCGATGCCAAAGCAGCTTTTACTCACCTATCGTTCGCTCGATCAGCAGCAGGATTATGCCGTCGGCCAGTCAGGCACCTTCCGCTCTACCTACGATACTCTTCTGGTCAGGCTGGATGGAGACAAGAATGTAGATCTTGAGGGCGAACCTGGCAAATCCTGTCGGATAGCCTTCGCTTCAGCGAGCGCATACCAAAAGGACAGTGGTAACAATGCCGCAGCAGCGGCCGACTTGCGCGACGAGGTGCTCGGCGCGCTGCGCGCCTGCCGCGCTGCCGCAAAGGAGGCCGGAGACAAGGGGCAGACCCTGGCTCGCTTTGCTTCCACCGGTATCGCCATGACCGGCGCCAAGGTGGTGGGGCAGGGAGACAGGGAGCTCGGCCTCAAGGTCTGGGGAGAGGGCGAGAAACTTGCGGGCAAAGACAAACCCGGTTTCGAGCTCAATGCTAAATCGCTCGGAGGGAAGTGAGCCGAGGTTTCTGCGTTCTCAGCTTGTGACCGCAGTATGTCCGAATCGTTATTGAGAGCGAAGCCTTCAACGTTTTACGGATATCCAAACCGCATGAGCGATGCCGCGACCATCACGATCGATCCCAAGGACTACCGGCTCGACCGGCGGCTGTTTCGTCGGATTCTGAAGCTTTGCAAACCATATTGGTCGGACAAGCGTCACTGGAAATCCTGGGTGTTGATGGCGGTCTCCCTGATGATTGGGCCGGTTTGGTCCTATTATAATTTCATGGTCGCCCAGATCACCGCAGATCAAGCCAACGCACTGGTTAGCAAAGATGAAGTGCAGTGGGAGTCGATCTTCTGGTTACTGTTTTTCCTTACGCTCGGTCGGTGGGTCTACGATCAGGTGCTCGGACTTCTTTCGATGCTAATGCAAATGCAATGGTATGGCTGGATGACAGACTGGATGGTCAAGCGCTATCTTGAGCACAGAACCTATTATGACATTTCGATGAAGGGCGACATCGACAATCCTGACGAGAGAATTCAAACAAACGTAGAGCCGTTCGTCAATACGGTGGTGGACTTTCCGACGCGCGTTCTATCCACCGTTCTGGCAATTGCAACGAATGGACTGCTTGTTTCACAGGTAAGTTCGGCGATGACTCTTTTTGTGGTCATCTATTCAACTGTCAGCCTGGTGATTCAGACGGCGATATATTGGCCGTTGATTCGCAAAAATTTTGATATGGTAGCTGCCAATGCCGATTTCCGGTTCGGTCTGCTGCGTGTGCGCGATAATGCCGAAACCATCGCCTTCTTCCAGGGCGAGAACATGGAGGAGAAACAAGTCCAAAGCCGTATCCGCCGGGTCGTGCGAAAGAAGATGGACATTTATTATTACAATATAGTGGTGCATTTTGTGACACAGATTCTTGAGGAGGTCTGGACGCTCGCGCCGCTGTTTTTGATATATCCGCTTTATTTCACCGGACAAATTGAATTTGGCACCATCGCTCTGGCGACGAGTGCCGCCGCCCTAATGCGTAACTCTGCTTTACAGTTGCAGCAATATCTCCCGATGGTGACCAACCTGGCGCCAAGCGTTGTACGCTTGTCGCACATCGTTGAGCGCTTCGACCAACTCGAGAAGAGAATGCAAGGCGGCGGACAAATTGCCATCGAGCATGGCGAGCGGATCGAATTGCGCGATGTCTGCTTCGAAACTCCGGGTGGAGAGCAGAAGCTTGCTCAGAACGTCTCCCTCTCGGTCGAACCGGGGGAGAGCCTGATTATCATCGGCCAGACGGGCGTCGGCAAGAGTTCGCTCTTGCGCACCATGGCCGGGCTGTGGACACGCGGCTCCGGTGTCATGGTCATGCCGCACCGGGAAGACATAATGTTTGTGCCGCAAAAGCCCTATATGATGTTGGGCGATCTGCGTGCTCAGCTGCTTTATCCTCATGGACGCTCGGATATGAACGATGAGGAAATGCAACAGGTGCTCGAAAAGGTGTGCCTGCCTGACCTGATTGAGAAAGCTGGCGGGCTGGCTGCCGAGCGGGATTGGAGCAAAGTCTTCTCGCTGGGAGAACAACAACGGATTTCTTTCGCCCGGATCCTGTTTTCCCAACCGCGATTCGTGTTTCTGGACGAATCCACCAGCGCCTGCGACATCCATACGGAGGCGAGGCTCTACGAGGCTCTGATCGACACCGGCGTCACTTTTGTGAGCGTGGGCCATCGTGAAACGATCCTGCGCTTCCACGAAAGAGCGCTAAGGCTTATTCCTGGCGGAGGTTGGGAGATTCTGGACAAAGGCGGCATTGAGACAACGCAGGTCGAATCGCTCGGCGCTGCACGCAACCGCACGGCAGCGGCTTCCCTGAAACCAGAGTTAGCCCCCGAAGAGCTTTGAAGGCGATTCGCATCTCTCAGGCACCCGATCGACTGCACATCGTAGTCGGATGAGTTGGCAGGAGCCCATTTCACATCATAGACGTGCCAAGGCGCAATGCCGCGTGCTGAACCCGGAGTTCCTGTTGTCGAAGGGCATAATCCCCCTTCCTATTGATCAAATCGCACCGTTATCCTGCACTTCGATTGCCTCGAATTTTTTATAGAGTTTCACTCCCTCGCCTGAGTCCAGAAGTGCAGCTGCATAGCTGGCAACCAGCATCGAACCTTGAGTCATGGACTTCAGGTCATGGCCGAAGGTCGCCATTTCTGTCGGCCCGGACCAGCGCTTAGCGGCGTCGTGACATTTTTCCAGCGCAGACCATAAGGGTGAAAGATCAGCCTGTTGCGCGTCAAACGCGGGTGCGCCGATAACGGCCGAGACCCCATGAAACGCGCGCTTGCACTCCTGGTAATCCGGTTGTCCTTTGGCGGGGCCGATACCTTCACCGTAAATCCCCTCGAAACGAGCGAGGGCCTGTCCGTAAAGATCTGATACGCGTGGGGTTTTATCGCGCAACTGGTTGATTCGCACAGCATCAGCTGACGGAGACAGAGAGCCGATACCCTTGGCTAATTCGCGAATTTCGGTAAAGTTGAACGGTTCGTCCCGTATGCGATCCGGGACAGTCGCGCTCTCACAGGAAGCCAAGAGTGCAGCCCCCGCGATCGTCATGATTTCCCCAAAATGCCGGGACCATTTCATGCTGATCTGCTCTCCACATTATAAGGCGATCACGAACGGCTCGTCACCTGCAGAAAGAACGAGGGGGGCAGAGGCAAATTGCAACCAGCATGCTGTAATTTTTATTTTCGGGCACAATTTCTTCGGAAGTCTATACCTGAAGTCCTGTCTTGACAGGGAGGCGGTTACGGGATCATCAATTGTATGCAGCAACAGAGCTGGGAATGTCCGGATGCTGCGACGGGGGCTGCTGGTGAGATATCAAGGCCAAAACGTGGGCGTGGTCGAGCGAGTTAGTCTCGAGAATGTGTTTCTCGAGACCCGCGCCGACATAGAACGCGCCGTTCGACGAAAGGTGCGTTCTGCAGATAGCGTCGCGGATCTGGTCCAAGAAATATATCTGAAATGTCAGCGCGTGGCGTTGGACTTCCCGGATCGAAGGGAGGCCCGTGCTTATCTGTTGCGAATGGCTTCGAACCATGCAATCGACTTCGAAAGGGTAGAGGGGCGCCGCGAAACGATTCTAGGGGGCATGGCATCGGTTTATGATGCCTATGACCGGCAAGCCACGTCGCCGGAAGCTTATGCGCTTGCTACAGACCAGGCCAAATTGATAGAAGAGGTGTTATCTTCGTTGCCGGCCCGAACCCGTGAAATGTTCGTGCTGGTCAGATTATACGGGATGACACACAAAGAAGTCGCGGAGAGGTTAGGGGTATCAAAAAGTTTGGTCGACAAATATGTTCTCCAGGCGTTGCTGCGTTGTCGTGATGTCCTGGGTGGATTGAATCAGCTCGATTGATATTTTTGCCTCACTGAATCGTAGAAGAGATGATGAGCCACTATCCATCTGACCCCTATCGGCTGGGCATAGCCAACCGCGACTTGGAGGAGGAGGCGCTGGGTTGGGTCGTGCGTCTAACGTCGGGCGAGGTTACAGAGGCAGACAATCGAGAATTCGCTTATTGGAGCGATGAAACGGAGAATGCTCGCGCCTATGAGCAGGCAAAGCGCTTGTGGCTCGGTCTGGGCCCCATTCTTCAGGAGCAGGAGGCGGCCGGATGGCCCGCTGCGCAGCCCGCTCCGGCACCGAGCGATAATGTCGTCAGGCCAAGCGATGACGTCTTCAGGATACGGCTCCCACGCATCGCCAAACTGACCGCGATGGCGGCGAGCCTTGCATTGGCAGTTCTGTCGGCGACGCAATATGTTCGCGTCTGGCAATATGATATCGTCAGCGGGCCCGAGGTCGAGGAAGGGATTGCGCTCGCGGACGGCAGCAGCCTCTCGTTGGGGCCCGGCACAGCGGTTACTACCGATTTCAAGAACGGCAGCCGTCACATCTCGCTGGCGCGGGGCGAAGCCTATTTCAATGTCAAGCATGACCCCGCTCACCCCTTCGTCGTTTCTACCGGGAATGGCGTCGTGCGTGTGTTGGGAACCGCATTCTCTGTGCGCCACGAAGATGATGGCAGGGCCACGGTCACTGTGGCGCGTGGGCGAGTACAGGTAACTTCCGGCGAGAACAGCGAGTTTCTCACACCAGATCGCCAGATCAGCTTCGGCGCCGAGGGACTAGGCAAAATTCGGGCGGTGGATTCCTCGATTTCGATGGCTTGGTTGCGAGGGCGGCTAATCATGGAAAATCGTCCGCTTGGCGATGTGCTCGAAGAGCTTGGCCGGTATGAGAGCGGTACGATTCTACTGCTGAACGACGAAGCTTCACACCGGCGCATCAATGCGGTGATCGATCTTCAGCGCACCGATAGCTGGCTCACTGCGCTTGCTTCATCCCAGGGCCTTAGGCTGACGCAGATCGGTCCGATCAAGATTTTGCGCTGACGGCTCTTCCAAACGAGCCGCGCGCATCTCTATACTGATGCAGATTCGGGGCATTCATACACTCACTCCGAAATTGGAGCGGTAAAGCCATTGTCGCTCGTTTTCGCAAGCGGCGCGTTGCGATTCATTTGGACGTCACTCGTTTGAAATATAAATGAACAAATTGTGCGATGTCGGCCGAGCTCGGCGCTAGTGAGGGTAACGTGCTGAAAATTATAGACTTTCCTGCCAGACTTCCTCTTCTGCTCGTCGCTGGCCTCGCCCAGCCCGCATTCGCCGCAACTACCTCGCCGGTCGTGCCTGAAAAATTGACTGCATGGTCCATGTTCATGGGCGCCGACTGGGTCGTGAAATCCGTCATGCTGATACTGGTGTTTGCCTCCGTCACAACTTGGGGGATCAGCATTGCCAAGTATCTCGAGTTCAAGAAGGCGTCGCGGGCGATGACTATCGACCAAAAGAAGCTTGATGAAGCCTTGTCTCTGGAAGAAGTGGGCTCGCTGACTTGCATGTCCAGCTCGTCTATCGTGGATGCGGCCAGGGAGGAAGTTTCCGATTGCATTGATCTCGCCAATCCAAGATCGGCCGATGCAATGACTGACCGGCTTTCGATCCGCCTCTCCGCGGTGGAGGGCGAAGCCATCCAGTCGATGCGCACCGGCTTTAGCGTGCTGGCATCTATCGGGGCGACATCGCCCTTCATCGGACTGTTCGGCACGGTCTGGGGTATCATGAATAGTTTCATCGGGATTTCGCAGGCACAGACAACCAATCTGGCAGTCGTGGCGCCCGGTATTGCTGAAGCACTTCTCGCCACGGCCCTCGGTCTCGTTGCAGCAATCCCGGCGGTTCTACTTTACAACGCATTCTCGAGACGGATGGCCGGCTTCCGCCGCCAGCTGCACAGCATGAGTGCCAGGGTGGCGTGTATGGTCAGTCGTTCCGTCGAGCGGGCCCAGGTCAATCATTTGCGTGTCGCCGTTTGACGGCTGAGTCAGGCAGGATATTCTACTATGTCGATAAAGCTTGGCACCGACGGCGATGAAATGGACGAGATCAACGACATCAATATCACGCCATTCATCGACGTGATGCTGGTACTGCTGATCATCTTCATGATCGCAGCGCCGCTCGCGACGGTTACCGTTCCGCTGGATCTACCCGTTTCCACAGCCCAGACCCCGCCGGATCCCGATGAGCCCATTTTCCTCTCCCTGCAGCGCGATCTGAAACTGTCGCTCAACGATCAGAATATTGACCGTTCTGCGATTGGGCCTGAGCTTGATCGTGCGTCTAAGGGCAACAAGCAGGCCCGCATCCTCCTTCGCGCCGACAAGGCCGTCGCATACGGGGATATGATGAGTCTGATGGATGAAATGCGGGCCGCAGGATTTCTCAAGGTTGGGTTAGTAACCGAAGATGGAACGGCAAGGTAAAACGGTGACGACGGCGCTTTCCGGATCGATGTTGAAAAACACCACCATCACCCGAAACATTGCGTCTTCACCACCCGACAAGGTAGCTGCTATGGCGAACGCCGTTCCATCGAAATCACCCGCACTATTTAGCGTGGCTGCCCCAGCAGGAACTCTCGACTCATTTAGGATGTTCGCGGGCAGAAACCGCTATTTCATAGCGATGCTCGTGTCCGGCGGGCTTCATCTCGGCGCTGTGGCCGCGATGCTTGTCGATTGGCCATTCCGCGCCACTGCGGAGGCAGGGCCACCAGCGGCGATGATGGTCGAACTCGCTGTTATGCCGGCTTCTCCCGTGCTTCCGCAGGCAGAGGTTGCGCCAGGACCGGAGCAGGTGGAGGCCACGCCCAGGCCTATCCCGCAAGAAAAAATGCAATTCGACCCGCCGCCTCAGGTCGACTCCGCATTGAAGCCAAGCTTCGCCTTGCCGCTAAAGCCCGAAATTAAACCACTCGAAACTGCAGTGATCGCAAAAGAAGCGAGGCAGACCACCGCGCTGCAATCCGTGCCCGCACCCCAAAAGGAAAAGGCCGAGGCGCCAGTGGAGGGTAATAATCCCGCACCGCCGTCTGACGCGGAGCAGGCATGGGACGCGAAGGTCATGGCGCGGCTGGAACGGTTCAAGCGCTATCCGGCGTCCGCTCAGAGTCGGGGCCAGGAAGATGCGATTTTCTTGCGTTTGGTGATCGATCGAAAGGGCAAGCTGCTTGATGCGAAGATCAAGAGGAGCCGGGGGTATTCCTCGCTCGACAACGCAACGCTCGCCCTGGCAATGCGGGCAAGCCCGTTTCCACAACCACCAGCCAGCGTCGAAGGCGCCAAGATCGTGAAGGTTTATGCGATCGACTATTTCATTAAGAATCGCCGATAAATTTTTATTATAGCTTCACTCTGAAAATCGACCTACCCACCGCGGTGCTGTCAGTCTAACGCGAACGGCTCTCCACATGGCGGTTTTCTGCGGCTAAGAATGCTCGGATGAAAGCCATTTCCTACAAGCGCCGCCGCTTCCCACCGGAGGTAATTCAACACGCCGTTTGGCTCTATTTTCGGTTCACGCTGAGTCTGCGCGACGTCGAAGATTTGCTCGCTGAACGCGGAATCAAGGTCAGTTACGAGACCGTCCGGTGCTGGAGCAGAAAGTTTGGACTGGCTGTTGATTTCCACTGAGAGTTGACCCGGGATTCATCGAGAAGTGACCCGGGTGGTGGTATTTCCCGCGCTGCGGGTAGTCGGTCAAGCCGGTTATTTTTCCTTTCGTGTTTTGGGGGGCTGCGGAGCTGGTTCTGAACCGGAAGCTGTCATTACCGGTTTCCAGGATGTGGCAATGATGGGTGAGGCGGTCGAGCAGCGCCGTGGTCATCTTGGCATCGCCGAACACGTCCGCCCATTCGCTGAAGCTGAGGTTGGTTGTGATGACGACGCTGGTGCGCTCATAGAGTTTGCTGAGCAGGTGGAACAGCAAAGCCCCGCCTGACGAGCTGAACGGCAGATATCCGAGTTCGTCGAGGATGATGAGGTCGAGACGCAGCAGGCGCTCGGCCAGTTGCCCTGCCTTGTTCATGGCCTTTTCCTGTTCGAGCGCATTGACCAGATCGACGGTGGAGAAGAACCGTGCCTTCCTGCGATGATGTTCCACAGCCTGAACGCCGAGCGCGGTGGCCATATGGGTTTTGCCGGTTCCCGGGCCACCGATCAGGACGACATTATCAGCGCCGTCGATAAACTCGCCGCGATGCAGTTGCCGGACCATGGCCTCGTTCACCTCGCTGGATGCGAAGTCGAACCCGGTCAGATCCTTGTAGGCAGGGAACCGGGCCGCCTTGAGCTGATAGGCAATGGACCGGACCTCGCGCTCGGCCATCTCTGCCTTGAGCAGCTGGGAGAGGATCGGCACAGCCGCATCGAAGGCTGGCGCTCCTTGTGCGATGAGATCGCTCACGGCCTGAGCCATGCCGTACATCTTGAGGCCGCGTAGCATGACCTCCACGGCGGCGCTTGCGGGGTCATGTCGCATGACGCACCTCCCGCAGGTTGTCATAGCGTCCGACGTTGGCGATCGGCTCTTGGGCAAGACGCAGTGCTTGCGGCGCATCGATCGGGGCAACTGGCGGTGCCTTGCCGTCGATCAACCGGTGCAGGATGTTGAGTATATGGGCCTTGGTGGGTACGCCGCCCTCCACCTGCAATCACAACTCAGACCACGTACAACACCCGAAATATGAACTGTCCCGCCCTCGGACGTGATCCCGTAAACCAGCTCATCGGAGAAACCCGAAAACGGCCGATGGTCTTTAAAGCCAAATGGATTGCTATCTTGCATTGAAAGCTGGTCGCTTCTGTTCGCGCCGCGCCAGCGTCGCGCTTGCCAGGAGGCTTGCTGTCATCCTCCACCGCATGTGGATCGATGGTACCGACTTCCGCTGGAGCAACAGCGCCGGCGTCGTGCCGGCGGCCTGAACCATCGGATAACGACAAGAAAAAAGGTTCTGCCTCGGCAGAAAGATGTCCTCACGGGGACGATGGGTGGCCTGAGTTCGTAACGTCGGCGGATCCTGTCACTCCGGTGGCAAGGACGCAACAAAGATAGAACCACGCCATCCTTCTTACCCCATCATGAGGCGGCCCCGTGCCGACCTCGAAGAGTAGCGAGAGCCTCGTGAGACAGCATCACCCCGCCAAGGCCACATCGAAAGGACGATAGCTATGGCATCAAAAATTTGCCCTTGACCTCGGCCGCGATAGAGAAGCCCGGACAGTATCTGACCTTCTGGTTCGAGATTCCGGGACATCCTCCGGTCAAGCGCAGCTACTCGATCTCCTCGGCACCGAACGGAGAGACCTATCGCATATCGGTCAAGCGTGAGCCGCAAGGCCATTGCGCTTTCCACGATCACAATCCGCTTTTTTCTCTCCCTTCTGGGCGGGAACAATAGACTTTGGACCATTCGAACGTGAAGTTCTTCAAACCCATTCTGGCGGGCGCACACCGCAAGGACAGGCTCGTCGCCTACATTGGCGCGGGGCTGGGCATTATATTGACCGTGACGGTCTGTGCAAGCATTCCGCACGAAATCGCGGATCTACCGATCATCGTTGCGCCCCTTCTCCACGAAGTGAACCTCTCCACCATAGGAGTGAACTGCATCGATCTTCGCACGCGATACTGTACGCGGCATGATGGCAATGAACCGCAGGCCTAGGAGTTGCGCAAAATACGCCTCGGAAACGACAGTCGAGCCGCTCGTCGCCTCGATCATCGGCGTGTCGGGTCCGACCCAGCCGTTACAGATTGCGTATAGAATTAGCGAACGCGCCAGCCTGTGTTTGAGGCTTCCTGTCGGGTGCGTCGATTCATCCTTCAGGTAGAGCGAAATGCCTGGATATCGGGGCAGGCTGATCCGGATCAGATGGGTATCGGCCGAACGACAGAAGTCCGCTTCAATTCGCCTTACAGCTTCCGTTGACCAATTGCGACAAGTTGGGCGGCTATTGATCATTGCAATTTCTTCCCGATGATCGATGGTGCGGTATCGCAGGTCCAGCCTGAACATCCCCCATCCAGCCATGCACCATCGCGCCGAATGTCAACAAGGCAGCGAGTGGACTCGAGATTGGACGGCCGTGCGAAACCGCAGGTGTGGAAGAGCTGAAATCCCGCTTCCATGGCTGGTATCCATTCAGCGTGAAATCGCCGCCAGCGCATAAAGAAACTCCACGTTGCCAAGAGTCGCTTGCACCAGACTGCAAACCTTGGGGTTGGAGCTTTCTATGACATAATATTCGTCAGGCGCATGCTGTTTGCTGCCATGCCCCAGGCCGAAATGACCCGCCGCCAGCTTCAATGGGGCTTCCGTAAAGATATAGGCTGGCCATGAGCCGGCCAATCGTGGGTTGAGAGCATATTCGATATGGTTTTGACGAGCGACCGTCTTCATCGATCGGATAAGATGGGAATTCTCGTCGGTCTGGCTTGGATTATATCCGCCTGTGACTTCAATGCGGATGTCGCCATAACCCCGCTTTTCGAGATGGGCCCTCAGTTTGCTTACGGCTTCAGCCTTGGTCTGGTTCGGGACAAGGCGCAGATCCAGTTTCGCAGATGCCCGGGACGGCAAAACCGTCTTGCCCCCCGGACCGGTGTAACCAGCGACGATTCCCTCGATATTGACCGTTGGCTGGGAAACCAGTCGCTCGACGGCGTCGCGATATCCAAGGTCGCGTATCCATTTCTGGGCACCTAATTTACGTTTGAAGGCCGCTTCGGGAGTGCGCGAGATGCTGTCGGCGATCAGCTCTTTCTGCCGGACCGTGAGCGCTTGGACATTTTCAAACCAACCGTCAATCAACGGGTCGTTTCCATCTTCGGATACGAGTGTCGAAAGCGCCTTTACAAGGCGCCAGACCGGGCTGTCGAGCACGGCCTTGAAACTGGAGTGAACGTCATTTCGCGCGCCTCGGCCCCAGTCGATTGACGAAGATGTCAACTCGACCTCCACAAGGCCCTTGTTACCGAGTTCAATGTCCAGCACGCCCTCAGGTGTCTGACAGGCCTTCGGCATCCACACTTCGCGACAAGCCTTCAGCGATTCCATCACGCCATTCTGGTGTACGATCTGGGCGAGATTGGGAGATCCGATTTCCTCCTCGCCCTCGGCAATCAGGACGATGTTGACCGGAGACGATAGCCCGGCCCGGCGAAGCGCATGAAGGGCGGCAAGAAACGTGGCTTGCGGCCCCTTCTGGTTCGTTGCTCCTCGCCCGATCATCACCTTACCCAATCCCTGCCGGTCCACAATACGTGCTTCGAGCGGCGGGGAGGACCATTCAGAGGCGTCGAATTGCTTGACATCATACATGAAATAGACGGCCACGGTCCTGCTCGCGCCCGCATCGAGCGTGGCGAAGACCCCGGGATGCCCATCCGTCGGGATGATACTTGTCCTCTGAAATCCAGCGCTCCTCAGAAGTTCCGTCATCATGACCGCGCCTTCCGCCATGTTGCGGTCTTCGGCGGCAATGGACGGTAGCGCGATCCAGTCTTGCAGGCCGCTAATGATGTCATCCTGCTGGCTTGCGATAGCCTTGCGAATTTTCATTTCTTCGGGAAGCGCAGCATTCGCGCGGAAAGGAGCCATCAAAGACAACCCGCCACCAACCGCCAGTGTCAAAAGACCGCGCCGGTCCGTGCCGACGATGTCTCGCGGATATAAAGGATGCTTCAATCTTTCCGACATTCGAGATACCCTCCGATCCAGCGATAGCCGGCCTTTTGTTAAGACGCGCGGCCATGGTGATCTCGAAATGAAATTGCCTGCCTCGTTACCCGGAAGAAGCGACCAGAATGACTTACTGACAAAAACGGCTTCGCGATCACATAGCTTGTGCGTCTGTTAGTAATAGTGCTTAATTTTTTGCCGGAGGAGCGGGGCTTCGATTGAAAGCGGATCGAAAATCGGACCTGGATATGCTGAGCCGACGGCTTCGGCCGGCTCTCATGGCATTTTTCTCGCGCCGCATTGCCAACAAATCGGAAGCCGAGGACCTGACACAGGAAGTCTTCAGCAGGCTTGCACAGGCAAATGAAGTATCGATCAAATCGCCGGAGCATTATGTATTTCAGATCGCTGCAAATCTGCTGCGCGACAGGTCGAGGAGAGCACAGGTACGTTTTGCATATAGCGAGCAGAAGCGGATGGAGGATTTCAGGGAACTGGACGAAATCGATCCTTTCCGCATAACTGTCGGGCGAGAGCATGTTTCGATAATCCGTACGGAAATCGCGAAGCTTCCCGAAAAGACGAGAAACATATTCGTGCTTTATAAATTCGAGGATATCGACAAGGCGGCGATCGCCGGAAGCTTTGGTTTGTCGGTAAGAATGGTAGAGATTCACATACGACGCGCGCTTCTGATATTGTCGGAACGCCTTGGAGAAAAACTATGAATTCCGCTGACGAACGTTGGCTGGAGGCACCGGACGGGATAGCAAGCTATTGGTGTCTCAGGTTTGCGGAGGGACCCGTGCCGGCCGACGAGTGCGCAGAATTCGAGGCCTGGATTTCCGATCATCCGGACAATCGCGACAGTTATGACAGGCTGTCGCAGACATGGGATCTGATGACAGAAATCGGCAATGCGCCCGAACTGGGCGACATTCGGGCCAATGCTCTGGAAGCTATGCAAAAAGCCGATAAAGGTCGGCGGAAGATCGGATCGCTTGCGGTTCGCCGCATTGCGGCTGTGGCCGCATGCCTGTTGCTGGTCGTTACGGCTGCCTTCTACCTTCTTGCAAATCGCCCGGATGTGTACCGAACCGGAATCGGCGAAAAACGCATTGTGCAGCTGGCCGATGGATCCAGGCTTTCCCTTGATGCGTCGAGCGAGGTCGATGTCGCCTTTAATGACACGCGGCGTTCGTTGAAGCTGGTATCTGGCCGGGCAAAATTCGACGTCGCAAAGGATCCGCGTCGGCCGTTCATCGTGTCGGCTCAGGGCAAACTGGTAGTGGCCACCGGTACTTCGTTCAGTGTGGAACTGGTGCAGTCGAAGGTCAGGATCATATTGTACGAAGGAAATGTGGCCGTACTTGAAGCCGGTCCCGATACCCTGCCACCCAGACATATCAAGTTGGGCAAGAAGAATGTGGCTGCGGATCAATTCCTCGTTCCGGGAAGCGTAATGGTCGCTTCTTCGGGACAGTCCGACGCGAAAATTATGAGAGAGGACTTAGATAGTTCAGTCTCTTGGGAGACCGGACAACTGACCTTCTCGGACGAGCCGCTCAGTCTCGCCGTGGCACGCGTCAACCGTTACTCGACGACGAAAATCGTGTTGCACGGCAAGTTCGTTCAGGAACTCCCTATCAGCGGTGTTTTCAATGCCGGCGATCCTGAAGGATTCGCCGATGGTGTCAGCTCTCTCTATCCGGTCAAGTTGACCCGGACAGGAGACGATATCTTTATCAGCGCAGAAGGGGCCGATAACTGATTTCGCGAAGTTGAGACCCGCGCGTCTTAACCTTTCATGCCGGGTAAAAAATTTCCCGGGAAAAGGGGGATAAAATTGCGCACTTCGTCGATCTTTTTCCGTTCCAGCTATGTAGCGCTCGCAGCTTCGGTTGTGACTGCCCCGGCCTATGCACAGGAACAAAAAACAAGCTTCAGGCTTGATATTCCCTCGCAGGACATGGGGCTGGCCCTGAATGCGTTGGCCAAGATCACGAAAAGCCAGGTCATATTTAACAGCGATGTTGTCAGGGGCAAGCGAAGCAATTCTCTTCACGGAAGCTATAGCGCAGACGAAGCCCTGGAAATCCTGACAAGGGATTCGGGCCTTTCCACCAGGAAGAGTGCTCGAGGGGTCTTTGTTATAGATGCCGCGCAGAAAGTTTCCGGTCTTGGGACTGGCGGTCTTGTGGAAGCCGAGCAGGAAACACCGATAATCGTTGTCACCGGTTCGCGTATTCGCCGAACCGATACTGCAACGGACCAACCGATAACCAGAGTCAGCAGCGAGGATCTGCAAGCGCGGGGTTATGGCAATGTCGCCTATACGCTTAACGACATGCCCATTGCCGGCCTTCAGGAATCGCCGCGCGGGGATCAGGGCGCCAACGTTGGACGAAATTATGCCAATCTGCTGAATCTTGGGTCGGCCCGGACGCTTACCCTCGTTAATGGCCGCCGGTTCGTGACAAGCAATCCCGGCACGCCGGGAACGCGATCGCCCGGCAGTCAGGTCGATCTGAACAACATCCCGGCCGGGCTTGTCGAGCGCGTGGAAATCATACCCGCCACGGGCGCTGCGACCTACGGATCAGGTGCGATCGCCGGCGTCCTCAACATCATTCTTAAGAACGACTTTTCCGGTATCGAGATTGATGGTCAGACCGGTATTACGTCTCGCGGCGATCGTCCAACGTATAATGGGCGCCTTATCCTTGGGCAGGGCTTTGCGGACGGGCGCGGCCACTTCGTGATCAGTGGCGAATATTCCAAGCAGGGCGGTCTGCTGGTTACCGACAGACCATCGCTTGGCAAGGGATATACCTTTGCCCCGAACCCGGCGAATACAGACCCAAACGACGGCATTCCCGCATCAATCCTGGTTTCGGACTGGCGTATTCCTGAACTGACATATGGGGGCTTGCCGTTCGTCGACAGCTCTCCATTCATCAGTAGCATCGCCACACTGCCCGATCCGGCCAATCCCGGATCGCGCGTGCCTGCTCAGTTTGCACCAGGCGGTACTCTCGTACCCTATGATCCCGGCACATATTATACATTTGCGCTGGCATCCGGTGGTCAGGGATTGCCGCTGGCCGCGACCTTCGCGCTCGAGTCCCCGGTCGAACGCAAGCTGCTCTATGCGATCGGCAGCTACGAATTGTCCGACCAGTGGAAACTCTCGACAGAGCTGTCGGGGGCCTGGGTTCGGGCGCGGGAAACAAGAGACCAAGGCAGCGCATTCAGCTCCGCTCTTTTTGGTGGCCCGAGAAGTGCATTCGGGCCCGTACCGATCGATATCTCCAATCCCTTTCTGAGCGCGCAAGCTCGATCGATTCTGAGCGCTCAGGGAATTACGACCTTTTATCTTAACCGCTACAGTGACGACCTGCTGGCGGCCGGCGGCGGCGCGGTCGTGAAAACCGACACGCAGCGGGCGGTGCTTGCGCTGGATGGCGATTTCAACATCGGCGATCGCAACTTCTACCTCAGCGCCAATGTAAATTGGGGCCACACGGGTGGTTCCTATGTGTCAACAGACATCATTCAACAAAATTTTCTGTACGCCGTCGATGCCGTTCAGAACGGCAACACGATAAGTTGCCGCGTGACGGTTCAAAATCCGGGCTCGACAGATCCGGCAATATCCGGCTGCCAGCCGCTTAACCTGTTTGGCGCGGGCGCCCCCAGTGTAGCCGCAATCGACTATGTCGTCGGAAAATTTCGTCGTGATGCTGATATTTACATGTTGGATTCACAGTTCAACCTGGGTGGTGAGCTGGTTCAGCTGCCGGCCGGCATGCTTCGCTTTTCGGCAGGCGCCGAATATCGCCGCGAAAAGTCTGACTACAAGCCCGATTCCAATACCATGTCGGGGACTGGCCGCGTCACCTTTGAAGAACGCATTGCGGGCTCCTATTCTGCCAAGGAGCTTTATGGCGAAGTGTCGATCCCCGTCGTCGGCAAGGATTTCACCCTGCCGATGATCTACAGTTTCGATCTGGATGCGGCGGGACGGTATGTGGACCACTCGCTCGCCGGCTCAGACACTTCCTGGAATTTCGGCGGGCGGCTGCGGATCATTCCGGACATAATGTTGCGGGGGTCCAAGAGCCGGACATTTCGTTCTCCATCGGCGCTTGAGCTCTTCCTGCCGACTTCTCAGGGTTTTAGCGGGCGCGTCACCGATCCCTGCGATTACCGCAATATCGGTGGAGGGAACAATCCTTCAGCCCGGACGGCAAATTGCCAGGCGCTGTTTGCCTCTCTCGGGCTTCCTGCCAATTATCAGTTGATATCGACCGCGCAGGTTAACTCCGTGCCGATCACGGTTGGTGGCAATCTCGACCTTCAGAACGAAATTGCCGAATCTACGACATTCGGTTTCGTCCTCGAACCCAGATTCATTCCCGGTTTTTCGTTGTCTGTTGACTGGATCAAGATTCACCTGAAGGACGGGATCACGAATTTCCGAATCAATTCTATACTTTCAACATGCTTTGATGCGCCGAATCCTGATTCAGCGATTTGCGGCCTGGTCCAGCGTGACCCCATGGCGCAGATCACATTCGCCAAGACAGGTTACGTCAATGCGGCCTATACCGATTTCAAGAGCATCAATATTTCGGCCAATTACCGCATTGATCTCGATAATCTGGGCGTCACGCGCAGCGGCGGTGCTTTGCAGATCGGGTTGGATATCGTCAATACGCGTAAGCTTGCAACCTCGGTTTCCGGGCTGGGTTATGACCTGAATGAATCGGCCGGAGAGGTGAGTACCCCCAAATGGAAAGGGCAGTTGCGGCTAAATTACACCAACGGTCCCCTCTCGGTCTTCTGGTCGAGCCAATATGTCAGTTCGGTCAAATATGACCTTCTTCTCACCAATGAAGACCAGAATGTGCTCGGACTCCCTTCCTACACGAAGCACGATCTTTCGTTGCAGCTCGAGGCCACCGACCGATTCCGGTTCCGGGCAGGCGTCAACAATATTTTTGACAAGCTCCCGCCCTATCCAGCGGGGGCAAATGGCGCCGACTTTGGTGCTTACGACGTGCTTGGGCGGAACTTCTTCGTCGGTGTGACAGCAAAATTGTGAGAACCGCGCCGCGCGGCGGGCCCTCTCAAGGAACGCGATAGTGTTTAGCAAGGCTTTAAAGATAGCAGCACTGGTGCTTATGGCCGGCAGCGGCCTGTCCGCGACAGCGATTGGGCAGGACCGTTTCAGTCATACCGGCGAAGCGCTTAACAAGGAGTTCGCCCGGATCGGGATTGTCGAGCGCCATGTCATGATGCCGATGCGGGACGGAATAGGTCTCGCATCGGACATTTATCGTCCGAAGGAAGCGAAGGGGCCCGTACCGGTCATCTTCGTGAAGCAACCCTATCATATCAGCGACATGAAAGGGCTTGGCCTGCAGATCATCGTCGATGCGGTGGCCCATGGCTATGCCGTGGTCTTCCAGACGGAAAGAGGCCGATATTATTCGGAAGGCAAGTGGGAAATCCTCGGCAACCCGAGGACGGACGGATATGACGCGCTGACATGGCTGGCGAAGCAGCCTTGGTCGAATGGGAAGGTGGGCACCTGGGGCTGTTCGTCTTCAGCCGAGTGGCAACTTGCGCTCGCCGCTCAGCATCACCCCGCTCATGCCGCGATGGTGCCGATGAGCGCGGGTGCCGGGATCGGCGAAGTCGGTCCCTTCAAAGAGCAGGGCAACTGGTACACCGGCGGCGCTCCGCGAATGCTGTTCACGTCTTGGCTGTATCAGGTTTCGAACGGACTGCGCCCATCCTTCGTTGAGGGACTTACCGGCAAGCAGGAAGCAACAGTCGCTCATTATAATTCGCTCATCCCGACCAAAGCCAAGGTAGACTGGTCCAGGAAGGTTTGGCACCTGCCGGTCAGTGACATCCTGGACAGCCTGAACGAACCAAAGGGAACGTTCGATGAATTCATCAAGCGTCAGCCGGCGGATCCCGCATGGAGAAAGGGCGGCTTATATCGCGCGGAAGAGGCGTGGGGCGTTCCGGCGCTGTGGTTCAATGCCTGGTACGACGTCTCCATCGGCCCGAATCTGGCGCTCTACAACCACCTGCGCGGGGACCAGTCCAACCCGGATGTGAGCGAAAATCAATATATGGTCGTGGCCCCGGTCACGCATTGCAAGTTTTTCGATATGGGGCCGGACGCCAAAGTGGGCGAGATGCCTGTCGGGGACACGAGCTTTGATTCCTGGAAGGAAGTCATCAGTTGGTTCGACTATTGGCTGAAGGGAGACAAAAAGGCTTTTGCGAAGTCGACGCCGCATGTGCGCTATTTTCTACTCGGCAGAAATAAATGGATGACCGCCTCGCAATGGCCACCGCGAGACAATGAATCTGCGCGTCTCTACCTGCATAGCAAGGGCAAGGCGAACAGCCTTTACGGCGATGGCCGACTCGATTTCGAACAGCCCATAGTCGACGAGCCAGCGGACAGCTTCACCTATGATCCGATGAATCCGGTTCAGACCATCGGCGGTGGTGAATGCTGCAACGGTGGGCAGATTACGGCGGGAGCGTTTGACCAACGGGTGATAGAGGCACGCCACGACGTGCTTGTCTACACGACGAAGCCGCTCGAAATGGCATTGGATGTCGTTGGCTTCGTTCAGCCAGTGCTGGAGGTCGCTTCGGATGCGCCGGACACGGATTTCACGGTCAAACTCGTCGATGTGGCGCCAGACGGAACCGCCTATATCATTGGAGACACCATTTTACGGGTACGCTTCCGTGAGGGGTATGACAAAGAAGCGCTGATGAAGCCGGACGGGGTCTACCGGCTGAAACCAACGCCAATCGCAACGGCGATGTCCTTTCAGCCAGGTCACTCGATCCGCATCGAGATCAGTTCTTCGAACTTCCCCAAATATTACCGCAATCTCAACATCGCCGGAAACAGCTCTACATCCACCGAGTGGCGTACTGCCAGAAATTCGGTTTTTCATGACCCCGCCCGGCTTTCTTACATCGAGCTTCCAATCCTCAAACAAGGGAACTGATCCTATGCGTGGCTTGCCACGTAACGCCCTCTCGGCGTTGCTTCTTTCCGCCACATTCACTTCTGCCTCCCACGCCGAAGTTGCCGCTCCCCTGCAATCGGAAGACCTATTCCGGCTGGAAAGCGCCGCTGACCCCCAAATCCGTCCGCAAGGCGATGTCATTGCCTATGTGCGACGCACGCCGGATATAATGACCGATCGCACGCGCGGTTCGATCTGGCTGGTGGATGCGCGCACCGGCGCCCAGACGCCCTTCGCGACGGGGCCGGGATCATACAGCCAGCCTATATGGTCGCCGGATGGGCAAAAGCTGGCCTATGTGTCCAATGCCGAGGGCAGCAGCCAGATCTATGTCGCGTCCAGTGACGGATCGAAAAGAGTCAGGATCACGAATGTCGAGCAGTCTCCGTCGGCTATTGCATGGTCGCCGGATGGCACTCAAATCGCCTTCGCCATGTTCGTTCCGGGCAAAAGGGAAAGTTTCGGCACATTGCCGTCCAAACCCGCCGACGCCAAGTGGGCGCCCCCGCTCGAAGTCTATACTGATGAAGGATATCGCCAGGATTCCGCGGGATATGTACCGCCTGGGGTGAATCAGATTTTCCTCGTCTCGGCCGATGGAGGCGCTGCCCGGCAGATAACGAATGACGAATATGGGTGGCTGTTCGGCCCGCTCAGCTGGTCTCCTGACGGAGAGCGGATCGTCTTTCACTCGATCCGTCACAAGCCGTGGAACAACGGTTTCTTCAAATCCGAAATCGTGTCGGTCGATGTGGAGCATGCCGCGTTGACGGTCCTCACGCATCGCAACGGACCAGACGAAAATCCGCAATATTCACCCGATGGCAAGTGGATCGCCTATGTCGGTTTCGATGACCACGGTAAAAGCTATCAGAACCGCGAACTTTATATCATGCGGCCGGATGGGCGCGATGCACACAGTATCTCCGGATTGCTCGACCGATCGATCGACGGTTTCAGCTGGAACGGCGACAGCCGGTCGTTGCTGATCTTCTATACCGACAGGGGAGAGAACAAACTCGCTCGATTGGCGATTGAAGGAAACGGGTCACCTGCCGTGCAGCTTGCACAAGGCTTTGAAGGTGAATTCAGCCAGGCTGAAAACGGGGCGATCGCCTATACCACGAGCGATATTTATGCGCCCTCCAACATCGCAATCAAGAGCGGCAAATCCGTCAGGACCCTCACGCGGCTGAACCATGATCTGCTCGCCCATCGTTCGCTGGGTAAAGTTACCTCCCTTCAAACCAGAGCGCCCGATGGCATACCGGTTCAAGGCTGGATGGTGACGCCGCCGAATGCTGACCCTACCAAGAAGCTGCCCTTGATACTCGTTGTGCACGGCGGACCTTTTTCGGCCTATGTTCCCGAATTCCGGGATGACTACCAATTGCTTGCGGCCGCCGGCTATGCGGTAATCTATTATAATCCGCGCGGCAGCACGTCCTATGGCGAAGACTTTGCCAACCTGATCGACAGAAAGTTTCCGGGACCGGATTATGCCGACGCGATGGCTGTCATTGATGCCGCTATCGCAACCGGACGCATCGACGAAAGGAATTTGTTCGTAACCGGGGCATCCTATGGGGGCGTGATGACCGGCTGGATAATCGGCAAAACCAACAGGTTCAACGCTGCCGTGATGCAGAAGCCGATTACGAATTTTGTCAGTGCCACGCTTGGTAGCGATCAGGCCGGATATATCACGCATAGCTGGTTCGACAAATTTCCCTGGGAAGATGTCGAGAGTTACTGGAAGCGTTCGCCGCTATCTCTGATCGGCAATGTGGAGACGCCAACCATGCTGATGGTTGGCGCCGAAGATTTCCGAACCCCGGACGAAGAATCGGTACAATATTTCACGGCGCTTCGGCTGCGCGGCATTCCGACGGCCTATCTCCGTATACCGGGAGTGGGCCATCAGACCACGGGCAGCCGACCGTCGCAAAAGATCGGTCAATTGCAGGCCATATTGGCATGGTTCGACCGGTACAGGAAAAACCCCTGAGGGAGCCCTACAAACCGGCTGGAAGCGACATCTAATCGGTCAGCTTTACCGGCAGCTCCGACTCGCCTGGAAAATCGGATTTCATATTTGCCGCCTTCCACAGCATCCAAGCAAGGATCATCGCCGATTGACGCATGTCGTCGGCCTTCAGGTGATCGAAGGTATCCGCATTGGTGTGGGTGACCCGCGAATAATCGAGCTGATCCTGGAGGAAACCAAAACCGGGCAACCCGATGGATTGCATGGCATAGTGATCCGTTCCAGTCCCTCCGTCATTAATGAAGACATTGGCGGCGCGCATGGACCTGAAAGGTTCAAGCCAATCCTTGAAAATCGGCACGAGGGCGGGGTTGCGTTCTGCATATATACCCCGGATTTTACCGGATCCATGATCGAGATTGAAATAGGCTTTCATGTCTCGATATCCGGGAAGCGGCTTTATCGGCCATTTTTTGGACCAGTTGAAAAAATGATCAATGCCTACATCTGGGGTTGCACCATTTGCTCCACCCCGGTGCGCCAGGTGCCGCTGAACATAGGCAAGCGACCCGCGCAGCCCTTGTTCCTCTCCTGCCCATAAGACGAAACGAATGGTTCTGCGCGGACGGACACCAATACTTTTCAATATGCGTGCCGCTTCCATGACAACCGCGTTGCCGGCACCATTGTCGGCTGCGCCGTCGCCCGCGAACCAACTATCGAGATGCGCGCCAGCCATGACATATCCTGCCTTCGCATCTCTACCGGCAATATCGGCGATGACATTATATGCCTGCATGTCGGTATCATCGAAATGAACATTGCTGTTAAGTTCGATTACTGGTTTCTCCGCCCGCCCGGCAAGGCGCGCCAGACGCAGATAATCCTCTTGCGCCAGTTCCATGTGCGGCATCAGCGGCGTATCGCCTTTTTCGTAGCGATAGCCCTCTCCATGGAGCAATTTGCCGTCACGCCGGGACATGACGATCAGTGCCGCAGCCTTCTCGTCTGCTAAAAAGCCGTCAACCTTGCGCCAGAAGTCCAGATTGGTATAGGCGATTCTTCTTGCCTGTGGATCCTTTTCAGGAAACGTAAACTCCGTCCGGCGAGTCATCTCTTCGTGGCTACGCCGTGTGAACGACGGAGTGGTCTGGTCGGCTGCTGGAACCGGGACGCTGACCAGCACAGCCTTTCCTTCGAGCTTTCCGCGCCATTTTGTGAAGTCAGCCTCGCTGGTCATCGGCGCCAGGACAACGGATGCCGTGACCGTTCCCTCGGTCGGTGGCGTCCAAGCCAACGGAATGGCGGTGAGCTGCACCGAGCGGGGAGCGATCATGCGAACGGAGCTGGATTCTATCCACCAGCCTCGCCCGAAACTGAAGCCTTCCTTATGGACGTTGGTCAGGCCCCATTCCGAAAATTTTTCTTGTGTCCAAGCCTCGGCCTTTCTGGCTCCGGGTGAATTTGTCAGGCGGGGACCAATGACGTCATCCATATATTCCGCTACATCCATCACCTCGCTGTGATTGATTTCGGCAGCCATTATCTTCGCCAGAACCTCGTCATCGCTCTGCGCGAAGGCTGGCGTGGCGAGGGCCAAGGCGAGAGCGGTCGACAACGACGATCGAACAGCAAGTAGTTCGAATTTCCCGTTTGCCATAAACTTGGCGCAGTGGGGTTTGAGATTCACTTTCCTGATCACGTGGCTTCCTTTTTTGGTCCAGCAACGCACGCATTCGCGACCTGCCGGGCGTTTAGATTTCAACCTCTTGCTTGATCGCGAAGCACTTTCATCACATCCAACAATATGTCGATGTCCTGCAGCGAGCTGTAAACAGACGGTGAGATTCGCATTTTGTCCCGCCCCAGCGCTACGTCGATCTCTGCCTGTTTCAGATGCGGACCCAGCAGCGTATCCGCATTTTCGATATAATAGGTTGCAATAGGAGATGTGCTGGCCGGCGGCGTCAAGCGCTCATAGCCAAGCTCGGCCATGCCTCTTTCGAGGTGTTCAAAGAGTGGCACCCGATGCCTGCATATTCGCTCAATGCCGATCTCATCCAAAAGCTGAAGCGAAGTCGACAACGCCAGAATGGCGGCGCTGGAAATCGAGCCGATCGCCAGGATGCCAGCGATTCCAGGCTTGGCCACCGCATCAATCGCCGCGTCATTTCCGCGAGCAGGCACCGATACGGAAAATTCCGCCACTTGATGTGCACCGCAAAGCATGCGCTTCAGTTCCCGTTGTGCTGATGCGCTCGCGAAGAAAAATCCCGCGCCGGTGTCTCCCATCAGCCATTTGTACCCCGCGCCGGCGCAATAATCGACGCCCCAAGCCGTCAGATCGATAGGAACGGCGCCTGCGGCTTGGGTTGCATCCACATAGATCAGCGCCCCGCGATCATGGGCCAGTGCTACCAGCGCTTTCAGGTCGTGCTGAAACCCGGTGATGTATGAGACCAGCGAAACAGCGACCAGCCTGGTTCCCGGAGTGATCGCCTTGTCCAGCTCGTTGAGGTCGATGGCCCCAGCCCTTTGCGGGACTACGACGAGGTCCAGGCCCTTTTTTGCAAGAACCGAATATTGATAAAGCGAACTTTTCCAGTGCAGCACGTCAGTAACGATGCGCCCCTGACCCTCCATGAGCCCAAGCGAAGCGAGCAGCATGCTTTCGCCATAGCTTGTGCTCGGGACGATCATCAGCTCATCGGCTTTGGCGTTCAGCAGGGTACCTAAATGTTGGACCGCATTGGCATAATTGAGATGGCCCTGCTCACCGGGAGAAAATTCGGAGCGGGACCGCGACAGGGCATAATCGCTGATCGCTCGCGCGGTTCTCGCCGGCATGGGGTGATGTGCCGCGCCATTCAGATTGATACCCCTGAACAGAAATTCAGACGGCGCGACGAGAGTCCCCTGATTGACCTTCGCCGTGCTGGCCGGTGCCAAGGGCAATGCGGAGGCCAAAGCGATTAGCTCGCGTCGAGCCAGACGAGGTTCGAAAAGCCGTTCGCCGTCCATCAAGTCTTTCGCCGCTCCGTTGCACGCCCTTATTAATTAAGACGCATGATCTCGCTGATCGCGAAGCAAACCCGTAACAGAAAGCTATGACTGTTAACGGCTGTGTCTCCCTGAAACGTGCCGGTCCGGATCGTCCAACACAGCGGTCGTCCGGTTTTGAATATTTCAGAGTATTTCCCGCTCTTCTGACTGGACTTCGGTTCGTACCCGAGCATGTGTGCTGGTGTCGGCACGCGCCGGGAAAAGCGGAGTCGGCTGCCCTGCCAGTTGGATGCGGGGCTTGAGGTGGTGCAGCCGATGATGGCTGCGCAACCGGAGACACTTCATGACACAGACGAATGCAGCAAACGCGCCGTCGACCAAGGCGGCGATGGTGGTGGCGCTACTCCAGAGCGAAGGTGGTGCCTCGATGGAAGATTGCGGCGAGGCGACCGGCTGGCTTCCACACAGCTGTCGGGCGTTTCTGACCGGCTTGCGCAAGAAGGGGTATGATATCACCCGAAGTAAGGTCGACGGGGTAACGCGCTACATGATTGAGCCGGGAATACCGGAATGACCCGACTGGACAATGCTCTGGCAGCACTGACCACACTGCCCCCGTCCGAAATGCGCGAACAATGGGGCGAGACCGGTAAAGGCGCTGCACCCAGCGTACCGACACCGCTGCTGCGCCGCCTGCTTGCACAGCGCCTGCAGGAAAAACGCCATGGCGGGCTACCGCTACTGGTGATCCGCGAACTGGAACGAACTGCTTCTGCCAGTGAAGCGATACCGGAACCGGCACGCAGGAGCGTTGTACTGACACCGGGTACGCGGCTTATTCGCGAATGGAACGGCAGGACCATTACGGTCGAAGTGCTGGATGGAGGCTTCCTCTGGGAGGAGCGAACATATCGATCCCTGAGCGAGATTGCCCGCGAAGTTACTGGCGCCCACTGGTCCGGCCCCAGATTCTTTGGTCTCAATCGTCGTGGCTAAGAAGGTCCTGCGCTGCGCGGTCTATACCCGCAAATCAACCGAGGATGGTCTGGAACAGGAGTTCAACAGCCTTGATGCACAATATGAGGCCTGTGCCGCCTATGCCGTCAGCCAGCGGCACGAGGGCTGGACCATAGTGCCTGACCGGTATGACGACGGCGGGTTCTCGGGGGGCAATATGCAACGCCCGGGAATGCGGCGGCTGCTCGCCGATATTGCTGCGGGCAAGGTTGACATCGTCCTCGTCTACAAGATCGACCGGCTGACCCGTAGCCTCGCTGACTTTGCCAAGATCGTCGAGATACTGGACAAGGCAGGGGCAAGCTTCGTCTCTATCACCCAGTCGTTCAATACCACTACCAGCATGGGACGGCTGACGCTCAATATGTTGCTCAGCTTTGCCCAGTTTGAGCGCGAGGTGACGGGCGAGCGCATCCGTGACAAGATCGCTGCTTCCAAGCGCAAAGGCATGTGGATGGGCGGCCCGGTGCCGCTGGGTTACGAGGTCGAAGCCCGCAAGCTGATCGTCAATCCAACCGAAGCTGATCTCGTCCGGCATATTTACCGGCGCTATCTGGAAGTGGGCTCTGTGGTCGAACTCGCCGACGAGCTGAACCGGCAGGGCCACCGCACCAAGGTCCAGCAGCGCACCAGCGGCCCGCATCGCGGCGGCTGCATCTTCCGGCGCGGCACACTCTATCATTTACTCTCGAACCGGATCTACCTCGGGCAGATGGTCCACAAGGGTGAGCATTTCGACGGCGAGCATTCTGCCATCATGGAAGGGAGCCTGTGGGAAGCCGTGCAGGATAAACTCAAAGCCAATGCTTCGGGCACTTCCCGGCGCCTCAGGAGTCAACAGCCGAGCCTGCTGGTCGGATTGGTGTTTGATGGTGAGGGTCGGGCGATGACGCCGAGCCATGCCACCAAACCGGGTAAGCGTTATCGATACTACATCACCCGGTCCGATCAGTTGGACGATGCCCCCGCATGGCGGGTGTCAGCTCATGATCTGGAGCAGATTATCTGTGATCAGCTGGCAGCTCTGCTCACCGACCAGCACTTCATTTGCGGCTGCGCATCTGGTGCTCCGGCGGATATCATCGGCCAGGCGCTGGCCAAAGCGGATATTGCGGCGGCGACGCTGCGGAGTGGGGCCGCTCGCGACAAGGGAATCCTGATGCCCCAGCTTGTCAGTCGCATCGACTTGCATGAGGAGGGCGTTGATCTCACTATTGGCCAGGCGGGGCTGGGGCAAGTGTTGGGACTCGATACAGCCGCGCCTTATTCAGACGAACCCCTGCTGATGACGCTGCCCGCCACGAAGGTCCGGCGTGGGCATCAACTGCGGCTGCTCATTCCGGGGCCTGAGCTTCTCAATATTACCCCCGCCACCCGAAATGAGAAGCTCGTCGCGCTGATGGCCGAGGCGCATCAGGCGCGGCAACTCATCCTTGCCAATCCGGAGCAGTCCATTGCCAGCATCGCATCCAGCCATGGACGGTGCCGGACACGGCTCGGCAAGCTGGCAGCGCTCTCATGTATTGCGCCCGACATCGTCACCGCCATCGTCGAGGGGCGCCAGCCGGCCTCGCTGACCGCCCGCACCCTGCAGGATATTGACCTGCCGCTTGGCTGGACTGTCCAGCGAAGGCTGCTCGGCTTCGCCTGAGCACAAACACCAACATATCAACTGCAGTCAGGATTTTCGAACCAGAGACCGGCGGCTTTTCGCGAGCCAATGTTGCCCCAATCGTAGCAGTCTCTGACCGCACCTGAGATTCACACCCACACGAAATCGCCCGGAACTGCGCCGTTATGGCGCCCATCCAAGCTGGTGACCCTTGAGGGGGAAGATTTCAGGACTGTCTGGTGCGGTCGAGAAGACTCGAACTTCCACGGCCTTTCGGCCACAACGACCTCAACGTTGCGCGTCTACCAGTTCCGCCACGACCGCACATCAGAGTAGGAAGCCGACCCATTTCCACAGGGCGGCACCTGGCAGGCGCTGGCCCTTAGCAAAGCGATCCGGGACGCGCAAGCGAAGTAATGCAGACTTTGCGGGTTTCGCGGAAAATCACGCCATAACCGGCGGGACAATCGTTTCAGGCGCCGCCATCGACAAAGGTGAGCGAGAGATTTTCGGCGTTTTTGGGTATATCCAGCCGGCTTTCATTGATGCTGGCTTCTTCGCCCGGCTTGAGCTCCGCCTTGTCCGCCTTGGTCGTCCAGCTGAACACCAGCCGGTCCTGCCGATCGCGCAATTGCACCTCGACCGGAGGAACGCTCATCGGCGAAGAGCCGCTGTTCACGATCCGCGCGCTGAAAGCGAAATATTCGGAGCCATTGGGCAAAGTGCGCCGCTCGGCCGGTTTCGCCAGATAGAAGAGCAGCGCCGGTTCCTCATTATCGGCCAGCAATCCGGCGCGCACCGCCCATTGCGGCGGCCCGAAATAATAGAGCGCGCCGCCCGCAGTCGCCATCATCACGAAGAAAATCACCGCCGCCCAGGTCCAGAGCCGCGCGGGGTTGCGGCGCGGTTTGAAAGGGGTCTCCTCCTCGCCCGGATCGGTATCTCCCCTGCCGGGATTTTCCTGACGCCACCGCTCACGCGGGTTGGTGGTTCCGACGCCCGAGACATCGACCGCCGTCGCCTGTCCTCGCGCCTGTGCCGCATCGTCCCGCGCGGCGACCGCATCGAAATCATGCTCGTCGGCTACGGCGACCACGGGCCGGTCAGCGCCGGAATGGGGCGCCGCGGCGGCTGCGCGCTCGGACGCTGACGAGTCAGGCGGCGGCGCGGTGCCTCCCCCCTCCTCGTCGCGCGTTTGCAACTGCGGGCCATCCTGAAACCAGCTATGCTTGCACGAGGCGCATCGCACCTGGCGACCGCTGACGCCGATAGCTTCGTCGGGAACGATATAGCGCGTCGCGCAATTGGGGCAGACGAGGATCATGATGCTTAATAAGCGCGCTCTGGACTCTCGCGCAAGTCACCTCGACACGGAATGAGACAGGTTAGTGACTTGCGCGCACAGGATGCTTTACGGACAGGGGGGCTTGTGCGATGGAAAAGGCCAGCATTTCATCGGGGGCGATCCTTCAGGGATATGGGCAATATCATCGAGTTTGAGAATATCGGGCTGCGCTATGGCGCGGACGCGGAGGTTCTTTGCGATGTCAGCTTTTCGCTCGCAACCGGCGGATTTTATTTTCTCACCGGCGCTTCGGGCGCGGGCAAGACCTCGCTTCTGAAGCTGTTGTATCTCGCGCAACGGCCCAGCCGGGGTGTGCTGAAGCTGTTCGGCGAAGATGTCGTGATGATGCACCGCGCCCGCCTGCCCGGTTTTCGCCGTCGCATCGGCGTGGTGTTTCAGGATTTCCGGCTGGTGCCGCATCTTTCCGCCTATGACAATATCGCGCTGCCCCTGCGCCTTTCGGGTATCGGCGAGCAGGAGATTACCGGGCCGGTCGAGGAAATGCTCGCCTGGGTCGGTCTGGGCGACCGCGCCGACGCGCTGCCCGCCGCACTATCGGGCGGCGAGCAGCAGCGCATCGCCATCGCCCGCGCGGTGATCGGGCGGCCCGATATATTGGTGGCGGACGAGCCGACCGGCAACGTCGATGCGGATATGGCCAAGCGGCTCATCGGCCTGTTCGAGGCGCTCAACCGCCTCGGCACCACCGTCGTTATCGCCACGCATGACCTGCCGCTCATCTCCATGATCCCGCAGGCGCAACTCATGCGGCTCGATCGCGGCCGTCTGGTCGATCCGACCGGCGCGCTGCGCTATCCGCCAGCCAGCCCACAGACTCAGCAATCCGGCGGGCGGGCGCTGGGCAAGCCGTCATGACCGGCGAGAAAGAAACGACAAGCCATAGCGCCGGCATTTTCGCCATGTTCGGTGCATCCGAGCGCAGGGCGAGAGCCGCGCGCACGCGCTGGCTGCCCGAAGGGCGGCGCGGGCCGATGCCGTGGATCATCGCCATCATGATGTTTCTCACGCTGCTGGCCGCCGCCGCCGGGCTGGGCCTCGCCCATGGCCTCATGCAGATGCGCGGGCAATTGGCGGGCGGCTATACGATCCAGCTCGTCGAGGCCGACGCGCAGAAAAAAGCCGCGCAACTGGCGAAGATCGAGACGCTGCTCGGTCAGGAGGCGGGGGTTCAGGACTATGCGGTCGTATCGCCGGAAAAATTGCAGGAACAGCTCGAACCCTGGATCGGCAGCGATATGGCGGGCACGGATATTCCGATCCCCGCGCTCATCGATGTCGAATTGAAGCCCGGACAGGGCAGTGCTGCTGTTGCCGCTTTGTCCACCGCCATTCGCCGCGTTGCGCCCTCGGCGCGGATGGACGCGCATGAACGCTATCTTGCGCCGGTCGAACGGATGATGCGCGCGCTGATGTGGCTGGCGGCGGCGCTGGTGGTGCTGATGATCCTGGTCACCGGCGCGGTGGTGATGCTGGCCGCCAAAAGCGCCCACGACACGCATCGCCCGACGATCGACATCATGCACCTGCTCGGCGCGACCGATGTGCAGATCGCACGGTTGTTTCAGCGGCGCATGGCGCTCGACGCGATCTTCGGCGGCGCGCTGGGGCTGGCGACGGCGGCGGCGGTGCTGGCGCTGCTGGGGCGCGGCATTGCCTCGATGGAATCGGAATTTGTGCGGATGCTGGCTCTGCCATGGCACTATTGGGCGATCTTCGCGCTCATCCCGGTGCTGGGCGTGATGCTGGCCGTGCTGACCGCACGCATCACCGTGCGGCGCGCATTGGAGCGCAGCCTGTGATCGCCCGTTTCATCGCCTTTGTCGTGCTCGTCTGGGCGCTGGGCTTCGCGTGGTTCGCCATCTTCCTGCCCCAGCCGCTCGACGGACGCACGACGGACGCCATCGTCGTGCTGACCGGCGGGCCGGGACGGATCGACCGCGGGCTGGCGCTGATGGAGCAAGGCGCAGCCAAACGCATGCTGATCTCCGGCGTCGACCGATCCGTGCGCCCGCATGAACTGGCGGTGGAATATGATGTGCCCGACAGGCTGTTCGAGTGCTGCATCACGCTGGGGCGCGAGGCGATCGACACCCGCTCCAACGGCATCGAAACCGCACGCTGGCTGGAAAAGCGCGGCTATGACACCGTGCGCCTCATCACCACGGACTGGCATATGCGCCGCGCCGCATATGAGCTACGACAGGCGCTGCCGCCCGACATCGTCATCGTGCATGATGCCGTGCCGAGCAGGCCCAGCTTTTCCATCTTGTTCAAGGAATATCACAAATATGTGCTGCGTCGCATGGCCGCGCTGATCGGTATCTGACCCCATGCCAGCCGATATGCCAGCCCATATGCCAGCCCCCATGCCGCCCCGCCCGATATTATTCGTCCGCTCGTTGCTGTTTTCGGCGATTTTTTACCCGATTACCGTGCCGTTCGTCCTTTGCGCATCGCTCGCGGCCTTTGTCAGTGAAAGCCTGATGCGCTGGATCGTGACGTCATGGGGGCGCGTCCACCGCTTTTTATGCCGCCTCATCCTGCGGCAGAAGGTCGAGATGATCGGCGATCTGCCGCAGGGACAGATGCTCTATATATTCAAGCATGAATCGATGTTCGAAACCATCGATCTGCTGTGCATGTTCGATGCGCCGATCGTCATCGCCAAGCGGGAACTGGTCGATATTCCCGGTTGGGGCTGGATAGCACAGCGCCACGGCATGATCGGGCTCGAGCGGTCGGCGGGCGCCAATGCGATCCGGCATTTGCAACGGCAGATGAAGGCCGCGCTTGCGACCGGACGGCCGATCTGCCTCTTTCCCGAAGGCACCCGCGTGCCGCATGGGCAGTCGCCGCCCATCAAGGCGGGGTTCGCCGCGCTCTACAAGCTGCTCAACCTGCCGGTCGTGCCGATTGCGCTCAATAGCGGGCTGGTGTCGCCGCGCCGCAGCTTCATCAAGAAGCCCGGCACCGTCACCTATGTCGTGGGCGAGATCATCCCGCCCGGCCTGCCGCGCGACGAAGCCGAAGCGCGCGCCCATGCGGCGATAAACGCGCTCAACACGCCCGCCGGGGATGGACTTGAGGCCGCGACATGATAGGCGGGCGATCATGAAGTCCCTGGGGATCATCGGGTTCGGCCAGTTCGGCCGACTGGCAGCCGCGCAATTGGCCGGTCGCTTCGCCATCGGCGCGCATGATGCGCATGTGGCCGATGCCGACATTGCCGCTGCGGGCTGCGCGCCGCTGTTGCTGGAGCAGGCGGCGGCGAGCGACATCGTCATGATCGCCGTGCCGGTGCAGGTGATGGAAAGCGTGATCGAGAGCATCGCTCCGCTGGTGCGCCCCGGCGCCACCGTCATCGACGTCGCCTCGGTCAAGATGCTGCCCTCGCGCTGGCTCGCGCAGCATATGCCCGAAAGCGCGCATATCGTCGCCACCCATCCGCTGTTCGGCCCGCAGAGCACGGCGCAAGGCGGCCTTGCGGGGCGGCAGCTCGTGATATGCCCGATACGGGGGCAGCAGCATCTCAAGGTCGCGGCGCTGGGCGAGGAGCTGGGCCTGCGCGTGCGCATCACCAGCGCCGAGGAACATGACCGCGAAATGGCCTATGTGCAGGCGCTCACGCATCTTATCGGCCGTAGCCTCGCGGCAATGGACATTCCCGACGAGCGCCTGAAAACCCAGACCTATCAGCATTTGCTCGATATGACCGGCCTCATCGGCAAGGACAGCTTCGAGCTGTTCACCGCGATCCAGACGATGAACCCGTTCGCGCGGGAAGTGGTCGAGGAATTCGTCGTGCGTGCCCAGGGGCTGCTGGAACAGGTCAACGGCGCGAAGCCACGTTAACCCGCTTTTGCAACCATTTCGCGCAACAGGCCCGCAACATCGCGCATCTGTGCTTCGGTGCCGATGGTGATGCGCAATCCGTTGGCCAGCCCTTGCCCCGGCAGCCAGCGCGTCGCATAACCCGCCGCCATCAGCCCCTTGAACGCCTTTTCCGCGCTCAACGCGCCCTCGAACAGCACCAGCACGAAATTGGCCTTGCTCGGCACCGCCGACAAGCCATGATTGCCCATCGCTTCGATCTCGTCCGCGAACCATTGCCGCCAGCGGCTGTTGTGCGCGCGACTCGTTTCCACCCAATCATCGTCGGCTATAGCGGCGGCGGCGGCGGCCTGCCCGGCGGTGGTGACATTGAACGGCGCGCGGATGCGGTGCAGCGTCTCGACCACCTCCGCCGAACCATAGCCCCAGCCGATGCGCTCAGCCGCCAGCCCATATATTTTCGAGAAAGTGCGCGTCACCAGCACATTGGGCGCGCTTTCCGCCAGCGCCAGCCCGCCGTCGTCATCCTGCGCATCGAGATATTCGGCATAGGCCTGATCGAGCACGAGCAGGATATCGCTCCGCAAGCCCGCATGCAGCCGCGCAATTTCGGCATGTGACGTCATGGTGCCGGTCGGGTTGTTGGGATTGGCGACGAACACCACCCGCGTCCTGTCGGTCACGCAGGCCAGCAGCGCATCGACATCGGTGCCATAGTCCCGGTCCGGCGCGACCACCGGCGTCGCCCCCACCCGGCGCGCTGCGATATCATAAACCGCAAAGCCGTAATGCACATAAATGATCTCGTCGCCCGGCCCGGCATAGGCGCTGGCGGCGATATGCAGCAGCTCGTCCGAGCCCGTGCCATAGATCACCCGCGCCGGATCGAGGCCGTGCCGTCGCGCAATCGCTTCGCGCAACCGCGCAGCGCCAGGGTCCGGATAGGTGGCGAGGTCGATGCTCGCATCGCCAAAGGCCTTGCGCCCGGCCGGACTCGTGCCCAGCGGATTTTCATTGGCGGACAATTTGATGACCGGCTTGCCGTCATCGCTGCTCGCCTTGCCCGGAACATAGGGCGCGATCGCGACGATCCAATCTTTGGGTTTAGGCCCTGCGGGGGGATCGATAATGCTCATTGCGCCGCCTTAGAAGGGTTTCGCGTGGAATGGAACATTGCACAGCGCTGAAACCGCAAAATGCGTCTATTTCTAAAGATAGATAATTTCCTGCGTTACCAAGCCATTAACTATCTCCGGCAACATCAGAATCAGCATTGCCCGCTATAGTCTGCAAGCATGAGCCCGCTCTGTCTGAGCCATTTGTTCAGGAACCGCCATGCTATATAAAAAGATAACAGCCGAGGAATCACAACCCGTCAGGGACCGCTCCGTTGAACAGGTGTCGGCAGACGCCGGGGCAGGCGCCGGAGAACGCCGCGAATCAGAGCGCTATGTCACCGTGCTGAAGGTGGGCCGCGCGGTCATCGATGGCCATGACCAGCTCTGTCTGGTGCGCAACATGTCGCGCGATGGCGCCAAGCTCGATCTGTATCACGGCGTCAGCGAAAACCAGAAGATCACCATCGAATTGCGTTCCGACAAAGTGGTTACCGGCACCGTGCGGTGGGTCGGCGATCACGCCGCGGGCATCCAGTTCGACGAGCCTGTCGATGTGGGCGATATGCTGCAGGGCCGTCCGAATCGGAGCGTGCTGCGCAAATTGCCTCGCTCCCCCCGCTTCCTGGCCAAGGCGCGGGTGCATATGGAGCATGACCACGGCATCCTGACCGGCGATCTCGTCAACATCTCGCTGAACGGCCTGTGCGTCAAAACGCTCGACCATGCCCGGGCCGACGATCATGTCGTGGCGCGCATTGAAGGCTTGCCGGCACGCAGCGCGGGCATACGCTGGGTAAGGGACGGGATGATGGGCCTGCATTTCGACATGCCCATGACCTTTTCCGATCTCGCCCGCTGGCTGGAAACGCATCAGCCCGATTCGTGACCGGCGGCCGGGAAACCCGCCGCCGATTGACAAATATGGGGAAAGCGGCCTAGCGCCTGCATCCTATGGATGCACATGCCGACACTGCTGCCTCTGGCGCGCCTGTTCCGGACGATAGCCGCTTCGGCCTTGATCGGCGCATATCGCTGCCGGGGCCGTTGCAACTGGATAGTGGAGCGCGGCTTTCGCCGGTCGATTGCGCTTATGAGACCTATGGCGCGCTCAACGCCGACCGCTCCAACGCGATCCTGATCTGCCATGCGCTGACCGGCGATCAATATGTCGCCTCGCGTCACCCCGTTACCGGCAAGCCGGGCTGGTGGGAACGGCTGGTGGGCGAAGGCAGGCCCATCGACCCGGCGCGCCACTTCATCATCTGCATCAATGTGCTGGGCAGCTGCATGGGCTCGTCCGGCCCCGCCAGCATCGACCCGGCAACCGGCGAAAAATGGGCGATGCAGTTCCCCGTCATCACCATTGCCGACATGGTCCGCGCGCAGGCGCTGCTGCTCGATCATCTGGGCGTCGAGCGGCTGCGCGCCGTCATCGGCGGCTCGATGGGCGGCATGCAGGCGCTCACCTGGCCCACGCTTTTCCCGCAGCGGGTGGAAACCGCCATCGTCATCGCCTCGACCGCGCGGCACAGCGCGCAGAACATCGCCTTTCACGAGGTCGGGCGACAGGCGATCATGGCCGATCCGCATTGGCAAGGCGGCGCCTATTATGGCGGCGAAAGCCCAAGCGCGGGCCTTGCGGTCGCGCGCATGGCGGCGCATATCACCTATCTTTCCGAGGCAGGCCTTACCGAGAAATTCGGGCGGCGGCTGCAGGGGCGAGACGCCAAGACCTTCGGTTTCGATGCCGATTTCCAGATCGAGAGCTATCTCCGGCATCAGGGGATCAGCTTCGTCGAACGGTTCGACGCGAACTCCTATCTCTACATCACCCGCGCGATGGATTATTTCGATCTCGCCGAAGCCCATGGCGGCGTGCTGGCGCATGCGTTCGAGGCCTGCCGGGCCACCCGCTTCTGCATCATCAGCTTCGATACCGACTGGCTCTATCCCACCGAGGAATCGCGCCATATCGTTCATGCGCTCAATGCCGCGGGCGCGCCGGTCAGCTTCGTCGAGCTGTCCAGCCCGTTCGGCCATGATGCCTTCCTGCTCGATGCGCCGGAGATGAACCGCATCATCGACGGATTTTTGAAAGTCGGCCGCGCATGAGCCGCATGAACCCTGCCTTGCGCCCCGATCTGGCGATCATCGCCGCGCATATTCCCGATACTGTGCGCATATTGGATGTCGGCTGCGGCGATGGCGCGTTGCTGGCGGCGCTGGGCGACAAGCCCGGCATGGACCTGCGCGGGCTGGAGCTGAATGCCGCCAATGTGTCCACCGCCGTGGCGCGCGGGCTTTCCGTGGTGCAGGGCGACGCCGATACCGATCTCGGCTATTATCCCGACAAGAGCTTCGATTACGCAATATTGAGCCAGACCCTGCAAACCACGCGTCGGCCCGATCTGATTGTCGGCGAATTGCTGCGCATCGCGGGGCACGCCTTTGTCAGCTTCCCCAATTTCGCCCATTGGCGCGGTCGGCTGTCGCTGGCCTTTGGCGGGCGCATGCCGGTTACGAAGCTGCTGCCCGAACGCTGGTACGACACCCCCAATATCCACCACCTCACCATCGACGATTTCCGCGCGCTGGTGAAGGAACGCGGCTGGACAGCCGAGAATCAATGGTTCCTTAACAAGGGCCGTGCGACCACCCATGCGAACGCCAACCTGTTCGCCGAACATGCGGTGTTTTTGCTGCGCGGATAAGAGCCACGCCCTCCGTCAGAGGGAGCCGGAAACTGAAACTAGGCGAACAGCTCCTTGTCTTGGCTGTCCTGCAATTCAGGTGGGATGGGAATCTGTCCGGGGTCTTGGTTGCGCTCTACCGCATCTTTCCTAACACCGGCGGACAACCAGGCGGCCATCCATGCCTGCCCCATCACATAAGGCAGAGACCAGAAAACCAGAAACGGATTGGCGGCAAATATGGCCTGAAGCGGATTGGGTGACGTTTCGCGCATGAAGCTCTCCTTCATCAACCAATGCTTGCTGATCGGTTTGTTTCCCTGAACAGGAAAGAATGTCGAAAAATCGTGCATTTAATGGGAAAACGAACCGCTTTAACGCTCTTTCGTCGCGCTGAACGTCACTTCCGGGTTGCGTTCCTGCTGATAGCCCACATCCCACGCGCTCTTCGCCATGAAAACCGGATTGCCGTCCCGGTCCTTGGCCAGATTCGACCGATTGATATCGGCAAAGTCCTTGATCGCCGCATCCGAACCCGTCAGCCAGCGCGCCGTGTCGAACGGCGATGCTTCCAGCATGGCTTCGACCTTATATTCCGCTTCCAGCCGCGAGATCAGCACTTCAAGCTGAAGCTGCCCCACCACCCCGATGATCCACTGGCTGCCGATTTCGGGATAAAACACCTGAATGACGCCCTCTTCGCTCAGATCGTCGAGTGCCTTCCTGAGCTGCTTGGTCTTGGTCGGGTCTTTCAAAGCGACGCGGCGCAATATTTCGGGCGCGAAATTGGGCAGGCCGGTAATACGCACATCGGATTTTTCGCTGAGTGTGTCGCCCACCCGCAACGTGCCGTGATTGGGGATGCCGATGATGTCGCCGGGCCAGGCTTCATCAGCCAGTTCACGGTCCTGCGCGAAAAACAATATCGGCGAATGGATGGCCATCGGCTTGCCGCTTCCCGACGGCGTCAGCTTCATGCCGCGTTTGAACTTGCCCGAACACAGCCGCATGAAAGCGATACGGTCGCGGTGCTGCGGGTCCATATTAGCCTGCACCTTGAAGATGAAGCCGGTCACGTCGGCGCGATCGGGCGAAATCGGCTCGGGCTGCGCAGGCTGTTCGCGAGGGGGCGGCGCGAACTGGCTCAACGCATCGAGCAATTCCGTCACGCCGAACAGCTTGAGCGCCGATCCGAAATAAACGGGCGTCAGGTCGCCATGGCGATAGGCGGCGAGATCGAAGCTCGCATAGCCGCCACGCGCCAGCTCGCCCTCATCGCGCAATCGGGTAAGGCCATCGGCGGAGAGCGTATCGGCGAGTTTCGGATCATCGAGACCCGAATATGTGCCGCTTTTGCCTTCGAATTCCTTCGACGGCCCGCTCGGCTGGCGCAGCACCCCGCTGGCGAAATCGAAAATCCCCTCAAACTGTCCGCCCATGCCGACCGGCCAGCTCATCGGGCAGACATCGAGCGCAAGCGCATCGGCCACTTCGTCGAGCAGTTCGAAAGGGTCGCGCCCTTCGCGGTCGACCTTATTGACGAAGGTGATGATCGGCACATTCCGTAACCGGCATACTTCGAACAGCTTGCGCGTCTGCGGCTCGATGCCCTTGGCCGCGTCGATCACCATCACCGCGCTGTCGACGGCGGTGAGCGTGCGATAGGTATCTTCCGAGAAATCTTCATGCCCCGGCGTATCCAGCAGGTTGAACATGATGGGTACGCCGTTCTTGTCGGCGCGCTCGAACGTCATCACCGAGCTGGTGACGGAAATGCCGCGCTGCTGCTCGATCTTCATCCAGTCCGACCGCGCCCGCCGGTTCGCCCCGCGCGCCTTCACCTCGCCCGCGAGATGGATCGCCCCGCCTTCGAGCAGCAATTTCTCTGTCAGCGTCGTCTTGCCCGCATCGGGATGCGAGATGATGGCGAAGGTGCGGCGGGAAGGGATGGACACGAACAGGAGCTTTCTCGATCTGACCGCGCCGCAACAGGAGGACAGCGCGCGCAGCCCCTATAGGGACAGGCGGCGGATGTCCGCAAGCTCCGACATCGTCGGTGTTCAGCCGCGCAATATGCCGCCCAGCTTCTCCGCCGCCTTGACGACCGCCGCGCTGATCGCGTTCAGCTCTTCCTCGGTGAAGCTCTTTTCGCCCGGCTGCAATGTCGCTTCCACGGCCAGCGACTTCATTCCCGGCTCCACGCCTGCGCCGGTGAAAACATCGAACAGGCGCGCATCGACAATGCTTTTCTTGTCCGCGCCCTTCACCGCACGAACCAGCGCATCGGCTTCGAGCGTTTCGGGCACGAGGAGTGCGAAATCGCGCGTCACCGCCTGCAGGGCGGGCGGTGCATAGGGCGCCCGCATGAAGCCCGTTCTGCGCTTGGCCGGGATCGCATCGAGAAACAGTTGCGCCGCAACCACAGGCCCGGAAAGATCGAACCGCTTGGCCAGCGCCGGATGCAGCACGCCATATTCGGCAAGCACGGTCTTCGGCCCCAGCCGCAATGTGCCGGACTGGCCGGGATGATAGGCCTCGCCCGCTTCACCCAACATCTGAAGATTGCCCACCGGCGCGCCAGCCGCCTCAAGCAGCGCCAGCGCTTCGGCCTTCGCGTCATAGGCGCTGAACGCCTGCGCCTTGCCACTGGCCCAGCCGCGCGGGGTTTCGTCGCCCGCCATCACTATGCCCAGCGTCAGCTTCTCGACGCTGCTGCCGTCCTCGCCACGGAAATAGCGCCGTCCGATCTCGAACAACCGCACCGACGCAGCGCCGCGATCCATATTGCGCCGCGCCGCCGAGAGCAGCCCCGGCAGCAATGAGGGGCGCATCACCTTCAGATCTTCGCTGATCGGATTGGCGAGCGTCCAGTCCCCGCCGCCAACCGCGGCAGCCTCCTGTTCCGAAATGAACGACCAGTTGATCGCCTCGTTCAATCCTCGCGCGGCGGCCGCGCGACGCGCGCGGCGCTCGATCCGCTGTTCGATCGTCGCAGTCGGCCTCGCCACCCCCGGTTCGCGCGGCAATGGCGTCGAGGGCACAAGGCCGATGCCTTCTATCCGTATCACTTCTTCGACCAAATCGGCCGGTCCGTCGATGTCGCGGCGCCAGCTCGGCGCGGTCACACGGAACAGCTCAAAGGGCTGGCCGATGTCGACCGGATCACCATTGATATCGAGCGGTTCGACAAGGAAACCCAGTTCTTCCAATATGTCCTTTTGCCGCCGGGGCGCTATGGCCAGCCCGCCCAGCTTCTGCGCATGCGCGGGATCATACGCTATGATCGCCCCGACATTCGGCGGCGATCCTGCCCGCGTCGCTTCGCTGGCCGTGCCCCCGCACAGGCGCATCACCAGATCGGTCGCAATCGACAGGCCATCGTCGAGAAACGCCGGGTCGACGCCCCGCTCGAAACGCTGGCGCGCATCGCTTGTCAAACCGAGCTTCTGGCCCGTGCGCGCAATCGCTTCGGGCGTGAAATACGCACATTCGATCAACACGTCTGTGGTGCCGTCCTGCGCGCCGCTATGCTCGCCACCCATGATGCCGCCAATATCATGCACTTGGCTGTCGTCGGCGATCACGGTCATGCCCGCTTCGAGCACATAGGTTTTGCCGTTGAGCGCCAGAACCTGTTCGCCTGGCCGAGCCTTGCGCGCAACAAGCCCGCCTTTCAGCGCACCCCTGTCATAGACATGCAGGGGTCGTCCGAGATCGATCATCACATAATTGGTGATATCGACCAGCGCGGAAATCGGCTTCTGGCCGACGGCTTTCAACCGGCGCTGCATCCAGTCCGGCGACGCGCCATTCTTGACGCCCTTCACGCTGCGCGCGAAAAAGGCGGGGCAGCCTTCGGGATCGTCCGTGCGCACGTCCGGTCCCGGCCCCTCTCCCGCAATCTGCGGCACGACAAGCGGCTTGAGCACGCCGACGCCTTTCGCCGCCAGATCGCGCGCGATACCGCGCACGCCCATGCAATCCTGCCGGTTGGGCGTGATCGACACATCGATCACCGGATCGTCGAGATCGGCATAATCGGCGAAATCCGCGCCCACCGGTGCATCAACGGGCAGTTCGATTATGCCCTCATGATCCTCGCCCAGCTCCAGCTCGCGGGTCGAACACATCATGCCGTTGGATTCGACACCCCTGATCGCCGCCTTGCGCAACACCATGCCATTGGCAGGCACCACCGCGCCCTCCAGCCCAAATACCCCGACCAGCCCCACGCGCGCATTGGGCGCGCCGCACACGACCTGCAACGGGTTGCCGTCGCCCTGATCGACGGTCAGCACCTGCAACTTGTCGGCCTGCGGGTGCGGCGCGGCGGTCAGCACGCGCGCGACCTTGAAGCCCGCGAGGCGTTCGGCCGGATTCTCGACGCCCTCGACCTCCAGCCCGATGTCATTGAGCGCTTTCAATATGGTTTCGAGGCTCGCATCCGTATCGAGATGCTCTTTCAGCCAATTGAGCGTGAACTTCATGCGCCCACTCCCCCGGAAAGTGTAGGCACATCGAGCGCACTAAAGCCATAATGTCGCAGCCAGCGCAGATCGCCATCGAAGAAGGCACGCAGATCGTTCATGCCATATTTGAGCATGGCGAGCCGGTCGACGCCGGTGCCGAAGGCAAAGCCCTGCCACTCGTCCGGGTCCAGCCCGCAGGCTTCGATCACCTTGCGATGAACCATGCCGCTGCCCAGCACTTCCATCCAGCCGCCGCCGGGCGCATCGCCGCTGCCGCCGATCACGCGCTGACCCTTCTCGATCATATAGCCGACATCGACCTCGACCGACGGCTCGGTGAACGGGAAATAGCTCGGCCGCAGGCGCAGCGTGATGTCGTCGCGCTCGAAAAAGGCCTTGAGGAAGGTTTCCAGCGTCCATTTGAGATGGCCCAGATGGATGCCCTTGTCGATCACCAGCCCCTCGATCTGATGGAACATCGGCGTATGAGTCGCGTCCGAATCGCTGCGATAGACACGACCCGGCGCGATGATGCGGATCGGCGGCTCTTGACTGGTCATTGTGCGGATCTGCACCGGCGAGGTATGCGTGCGCAGCAGCATGGAGCGGCCTTGGCTGTCCTTGTCCGGGAAATAGAAAGTGTCGTGCATCGCGCGCGCCGGATGGGTTTCGGGGATGTTGAGCGCGGTGAAGTTGCGCCAGTCGTCCTCGATCTCCGGCCCGGTGGCGACCGAAAAGCCCAGATCGGCGAAGATTTCCGCCAGTTCGTCCATCACCTGAGAAACGGGATGCACCGATCCCTGTGGCAGGCTGTCCACCGGCAAGGTCATGTCGAGCGTTTCGGAGGCCAGCCGCGCATCGAGCGCCGACGCCTCCAGTGCCGCCTTCTTCGCCGCAATCGCTGCCGTCACGCTTTCCCGAAGATCCTGTATGGGCGGGCCTTTTTCCAGCCGCTCGTCGCTCGACATGCCGCCCAGCGTCTTCAAAAGCGCCGTCACCACGCCGGATTTACCGAGCGCGCCGACGCGCAGCTCCTCAACGGCGGCCAGCGTATCGGCCTTTTCGATATCGGCCAGCAATCCGGCCTTCAATGCGGTGATCTGTGTCATGCGCGCCCGCTACCTCAATTTTGCCCAAAGGAAAAGGGCGCCGGAGTTGCCCCCGACGCCCTTCCTGTATCTGTTTAGCGCCTCAGGCTGCCGGAAGGGCAGCGCGAGCCTGGGCGATGATGCCCTTAAATGCTTCACCTTCGTGCATCGCAATGTCGGCCAGCACCTTGCGATCCAGCTCAACTCCGGCGAGCTTCAGGCCATGCATGAACTGGCCATAGGTGAGGCCTTCCATGCGCACGGCAGCATTGATGCGCTGAATCCACAGCGCGCGGAAGCTCCGCTTCTTTACCTTGCGATCGCGGTAGGCATATTGTCCGGCCTTTTCGACGGCCTGACGGGCGATACGGATGGTGTTCTTGCGGCGGCCATAATAGCCCTTCGCATCTTCCAGAATCCGCTTGTGCTTGGCGTGGGTGGTAACACCCCGTTTGACGCGTGCCATTGTCCGTTACTCCTTATTTCAGGCCGTAGGGCGCCCAGAGGCGGACGTGCGCAACGTCTGCATCGGCGAGCACGGAGGTGCCACGGTTCTGGCGAATATATTTGGCGTTGTGGCTGATGAGGCGGTGGCGCTTGCCGGCCACACCATGCTTCACCTTGCCGGTCGCGGTGAATTTGAAGCGTTTCTTCACACCGCTCTTGGTCTTGAGCTTGGGCATTTTCGTCTCCTTCTGATCGGCTTGAAGCCGTTGACGGTTACGAGTGAACTCGGCAGCCCTATCAGCCGGCCCACTCCATCAAGAATCATCCGGGCGAACCGGACGAAGGCGCGCGTATATGGAGGTGACGCCCGAAAGGCAAGAGGAAAGCGGGCCGAAACCAATGTTGATCCGGGTCAATGCGCCGCCCTCCCATTGCGTTCAGACAGGTCGCGCAAAATTGTGGGGGAGCAAATGACATGGTCCGCTTGATGATGGCATTATTCAGCATGATCGCCACGACTCTCATGGGGATCGGCGTGACGATCGTTCTGAGCATCGGCATGGGCACCTGGCTGCCGATCATCATTGCGGCGGCCACCGGATTCGTCATCGCTATACCGGTAAGCTGGCTTACCGCGCGTCAGATTATGGGCAAGATATAACGCATAATCTCTGGCTCAGTGCGCATGATCGGCGGCGTTGAGCGCTTCCAGCACATCATCGAGCCGCGCCGGATCGCCGAGCGCAATCACGCGCCCGTCGCTCGTATCGGTCAATGGATCGCCCTGCCAGTCGCACATGCGCCCGCCCGCGCCTTCCACCACCGGCACCAAAGCTGCGATGTCGTGCAGCTTCAGCCCCGCCTCGATCACCAGATCGATATGACCCGACGCCAGCAGCGCATAATTATAGCAATCGCCGCCCCACAGCGTGTCGCGGCACCCGCGCGCGAGCAGCGAAAAATGCTCGCCCGTGCAACCGGGGAATAATTGCGGCGCGGTGCTGGCGAGAATCGCGTCGGAAAGCTGGCGGCAGGCCCGCGTCTTTACCGGCTTGCCATTGAACGTGGTTGCCTGTCCCGCGCGCCCTGCCCATCGCTCCTTCGCTATCGGCTGATCGATGATGCCCAGCACCGGCCATCCCGCCTGACTGAGCGCGACCAGCGAACCGAAAATCGGGCGTCCCGCAATGAAGCTGCGCGTGCCGTCGATCGGGTCGAGTATCCACACCCGTTCCGCCTCTTCGCGTACCGCGCCATATTCCTCGCCGATAATGCCGTCGGCCGGACGTTCTTTCTCAAGAATAGCGCGGATCGCTGCTTCGGCGGCACGGTCGGCCTGCGTTACCGGGCTGTCGTCGCTCTTGTAATCCGTCTCATAGTGCGCGCGAAAATAGGGGCGGATGGCATCGGCGGCGGCATCGGCCAGCCTGTGCGCAAGGGCAAGGTCATCGGAAAGGCTCATATATCCTCCTTGGGCAAGGAGCGCGCACTCCGCAAGAGGGCTTAAAGTGATTTCGAAGCAGGTGGAATCACCTGCTGACTCGGAAATCACGGAAAACAGAAATGCTGGAGGCCATTCTGGTTCACTCTGAACCGTAACGGCTCCAGCCGTTAAAACCCCTCGCTCCTGATCCGTTATACAAAGGAGAGCAACGCGCAAAGGCATCGGCACCCGGCATGGCAATTCTCGCCTGGATCATCTGCATAGGAAGTTTTCTCGGCGGTTTCGCCGCGCAGACGGACCTGCCGCACGGGCTTTCCGCCACGATCTCGACCGGGCTGTTCTGGGCGAGCCTGCTCTCCTGCCCAGCCTTGTGGAAACTCTATCCGCTATCGGATATGCTCAACGACAAGCAGCGGATGATGGCCTGCCTCGCCTTATTGCTCGCGCTGCCGCTGGTGCTGATGCCCGCATGAGGACCGCGCCGGAGTTGCGCAGCGCAACTTCCGACATTAGCTCATGACGCAGTGACGTCAGATTTTTCCTAATAGAATCAGTCGAACAGGCTGGACACCGAGCTCTCGTCCGCAATCCGCTTGATCGCCTCGCCCAACAGCGGCGCAATCGGCAGCAGGCGGATTTTATCCGATGCCTGCACCAGATCATTGCCGAGGATCGAGTCGGTAATCACCAGCTCGTGAAGCTGCGATGCATCGACGCGGGCCACCGCACCCCCCGACAATACGCCATGTGTCACATAAGCGGCGACATCTTCCGCTCCCGCTTCCTTGAGCGCAGCGGCCGCATTGCACAGCGTGCCGGCCGAATCGACGATATCGTCGATCAATATGCAAAATCGGCCCGCGACATCGCCGATGATGTTCATCACCTCGGATTCGCCTGCCCGCTCGCGGCGTTTGTCGACGATCGCCAGCGGCGCATTGTCCAGCCGCTTGGCCAGCGCGCGGGCGCGCACCACGCCGCCGACATCGGGCGACACCACCATGATATTCCTGTCGCCGAAACGCGCCTGAATATCCGCGGACATCACCGGCGCGGCGAACAGATTGTCGGTCGGAATATCGAAAAAGCCCTGAATCTGCCCGGCATGAAGATCGACCGAGAGCACCCTGTCCGCCCCGGCGGTGGTGATGATGTTCGCCACCAGCTTGGCGGAGATCGGCGTGCGCGGGCCGGGCTTGCGATCCTGCCGCGCATAGCCGAAATAAGGCAGCACGGCGGTGATGCGCTTGGCCGACGCGCGTTTCAGCGCGTCGATGCAGATCAGCAGTTCCATCAGATTGTCGTTGGTCGGATAGCTGGTGGACTGGATCAGGAACACATCCTCGCCGCGCACATTTTCATGCACCTCGACAAACACTTCCTCATCGGCAAAGCGGCGCACGCTGGCATTGGTGAGGGACATATCGAGATAATCGGCAATCGCGCGCGCGAGCGGAAGGTTGCTGTTACCCGTCATCAACTTCATGGAAATGGCCCCTCTTATCCGCTGACCTGCCAAGGATGTCAGCCGACCCTTTAACGGCCATGGCACAAAGTGCAACGCGCTTTTGGTGCACTTTCCCGGCCCGCACCTTCAACAGCGCTTTTTCCCGGCCCGAAAATGCTCTACCAGCCTGGCCATGACGCATATTCTGACGATAGCTCTTGCGCAAACCACGCAATCCGTGGGCGATCTTTCCGGCAATGCCGATGCGATGCTGGCATGGCGCGAAAAGGCGCGCGAAGCGGACCTCATCGTCTTTCCCGAATTGCAGCTGATCGGCTATCCGCCCGAAGATCTGGTGCTGAAACCGGCGCTGATCGAGCGCGCGGGCGACGAACTGCTGCGCCTTGCCAGGGCGACCGGCGATGGCGGCCCGGCGATGCTGGTGGGCACCGTCATCGCGGCGCAGGGTGTGTTGTTCAACACCGTCGTGCTGCTCGATAAGGGCGAGATCAAGGCCGTGCGGCAGAAACGCGAATTGCCCAATTACGGCACCTTCGACGAAAAGCGCCTGTTCGCGCCCGGCCCCTTGCCCGACCCGATCGACTTTCGCGGCGTGAAGATCGGCGTGCCGATCTGCGAAGATGTCTGGTATCCCTTCGTCTGCGCACATCTGAAAGGAGAGGGCGCGGAAATCCTCCTCACTCCCAATGGCAGCCCCTATGAGATCGACAAGGACGACCGCCGCATCGCCCATGTCTGCGCCGCGCGCGTACAGGAAACCGGCCTGCCGATCGCCTATCTCAACCGCGTCGGCGGGCAGGACGAGCTGGCGTTCGACGGCGCCTCCTTCGTGATAAACAGCGACGGCGCGCTGGTGCATCAGATGGCCGACTGGCGCGAGGAGCTGCGCATCACGCGCTGGGAGAAACAAAGCGACGGCTGGCATTGCGCGCCGGGAGAGATCGCCATGCTCGCGCCTTATCCGGAAGATGTCTACAGCGCGATGATCGTCGGCCTGCGCGATTATGTGGACCGCAACCGCTTTCCCGGCGTCGTGCTGGGCCTTTCGGGCGGCATCGACAGCGCGCTTTCCGCCGCCGTCGCGGTTGATGCGCTGGGCGCGGATCGCGTCTGGTGCGTGATGATGCCCTCGCGCTTCACCAGCCGCGAAAGCCTGGAGGATGCCGAAGGCTGCGCAAAGATGCTCGGCGTGCGGCTCGATACTATTTCTATATCATCTGCTATGGAATCGTTCGACATGATGTTGGCGGATGTGTTCGCAGAGCGCGGCCGCGATCTTACCGAGGAGAATATCCAGTCGCGCATCCGCGGCGTCACGCTGATGGCGCTTTCCAACAAGTTCGGCCATATGCTGCTCACCACCGGCAACAAGAGCGAGATGTCGGTCGGTTACGCCACCATTTATGGCGATATGGCGGGCGGCTATTCGGTGCTGAAGGACGCCTATAAAACCACCGTTTTCGATCTTTCCCGCTGGCGCAACGCGCATTGCCCCGCCATCGGCCTGGGCAAATCGGGGCTGGTCATGCCCGATCGCGTCATCACCAAGCCGCCGACCGCCGAGCTGCGCGAAAACCAGAAGGACGAGGACAGCCTGCCGCCTTATGAGGTGCTCGATCCGATCCTGCACGGGCTGGTCGAGAGCGAATTGTCGGTCGAGCAACTGGTCGCGCGCGGTTTCGAACGCGAAACGGTCGCCCGTATCGAGCGGCTCCTTTATATCGCCGAATATAAACGGCGGCAGGCGCCCCCCGGCGTCAAGCTCGGCAGCCGCAATTTCGGGCGTGATCGCCGCTATCCCATCACCAACGCCTTCCGCACGAGCTGAGCTATATGACCATCCGCACCCGCTTCGCTCCCTCACCCACCGGCCATCTCCATGTCGGCAATCTGCGCGCCGCGCTTCATAACTGGCTATGGGCGCGCAAATCCGGCGGGCAATTCCTGTTGCGGCTCGACGATACCGATCTGGAGCGCTCACGCGCCGAATATGCGGCGGGCATCCGCGCCGATCTCGACTGGCTCGGCCTGACCCCGGATGGCGAAGTGAAACAGTCGGATCGGTTCGATATTTATGAAACGCATATTACACAATTAAGGGCGGCAGGGCGCGTTTACCCTTGCTACGAGACGGCGCAAGAGCTGGACCTCAAGCGCAAGGTGCTGCTGGGCCGCGGATTACCTCCGGTTTACGACCGCGCCGCACTGGCGCTGACCGATGCCGACATCGCCGCATATGAGGCGGAAGGCCGCGCGCCGCACTGGCGCTTCAGGCTCGATCATGATGCCGCTATCGAATGGGATGACCTGATCCGCGGGCCGCAGCATTTCGATGCGAAGCTGTTGTCCGATCCCGTCATCCGCCGGGCCGATGGAAGCTGGCTCTATATGCTGCCTTCTGTAATAGACGATATAGAAATGGGCATCACCCATGTCGTGCGCGGCGAGGATCATGTGTCGAACACCGCGACCCAGCTTCAGATGTTCACCGCGCTCGGCGCGCAGCCGCCCGCTTTCGCCCATGAAGCGCTGCTGGTCGGCAGCGAGGGTAAGCTCAGCAAACGACTCGGTTCGCTTGGCGTTTCGGCCTTCCGCGATGAAGGCATCGAAGCCATCGCCCTCATCGCTTTGCTCGCCCGCATCGGCACCAGCGATCCAGTCATTCCCGTCACGGACCCCGCGCCGTTGATCGGGCAGTTCGAGTTCGCGCATTTCGGCCGCGCGCCCGCCCGGTTCGACGAACAGGAGCTGCGTCTGCTCAACCAGAAGATCGTGCATCAGCTCGATTACGCCGATGTGAAAGGTCGTCTGCCGCCGGAAATGGACGAGGCAGGCTGGCTGGCGCTGCGCCCCAATCTGGAAACTCTGTCGGATGTCGCGATATGGTGGCGCATCGTCACCGGACCCATCGCGCCGGTTTCTGCGGAAGTGGAAGACCGGGATTTCCTCGCCGCCGCCGCCGCGCATCTGGCGACGCTCCCGTTCGGACCGGACATCTGGCGCGTGCTCACCGAAGCCATGAAAGAGCAGACCGGCCGCAAGGGCAAAACATTGTTCCTTCCGCTGCGCCGCGCGCTCACCGGCCTCGATCACGGGCCCGACATGAACGCCCTGTTGCCGCTCATCGGCCGGGATCAGGCGCTGGCGCGACTATCGCAAAGCGCGCAAAGCAGCCGTTAATTCTCCCTCCCTACCGCGTCATATTATTCTCTTTAGCTTCCAAGTGTAATGATATATCATCTTCCCGTGCAGCCTATATACTGCGCGAGGAAATGGAGGAGGATGCGTCATGCAATGGAACCTGCATTCACAACAACCCACCACCACGAACGGCTATTCCGGAAACAAACCGTCACCCACCGCAATCGGCGCAGCCGTCGCGGTGCATGTCGTGGTTGCCGCCGTCATCATGACGATGCCCGCGACACTATTCAAACCGGTCGGAGAGACGCCTTTCTGGGGCTATGCGGTGCCGGAGACGGACGACCCGCCGCCGATGCCCCCTCCACCGCCTGCGCAAGACGAGAGCAAGGCCGAAAAGCCCGTAACCACCACAGATACCAGCCCATTTGACAGCGCGGCGGATCGGAACATAATTTTCGATACATCAAATCAACTCGATGGAGCCAACGCCACCGGGGCCGACATAATTGTCCCCGTCGACCCTCCCAAACCGATATTCGTTCAAGCAAAGCCGGACCCGCGCTATCTGCCGGATTTTCAGCCTGACTATCCCGGCGCCATGATCCGCGCAGAAATCGAAGGTTTTGCGAAGGTCCGCGTGTTGATCACCGCCGATGGCCGCGTCGATGCCGTCGAACTCATCGAGGCGACCGAGCCCGCTTTCTGGGAGGTGACGCGCAGGCAGGCGCTCAAGCGCTGGCGCTTCAGGCCCGCTACGCGCGGCGGCATTGCCGTGCCGAGCGAGCAGATCATGACGGTGCGCTTCCGCCTCAGCGATCTGCAATAATATTCTGTGGGGAAGGGTGCGGCGCCTCGCACGGGTACCGCACCTCCTTCAGCAATAATCAGCCCGCCATCGGGCCCTGAAAAACGGATTCCGTGATCGGCCGCCGATCGCTCGGTATTTCGCGTTCCCGATAGGATTCGGGCAGCGATGCCTTGTCGCCCTGATAGCCGATCGCCACCGCGGCGTTGACATGGAAACCATCGCCGACATTCAGGACCTTGTTCGCCGCTTCCCGATCAAATCCGGCCATGCCGTGAGTGATGAGGCCCATGGCATGCGCCTGCAACGCCAGCGACATCCAGGCGGAGCCCGCACAGAAACTATGCGTTTCATTGGGTGTCATCTGCCCCTTATATTCCATCTGCGTAGCGGAAATCACGAAGACCAGCGCTGCGGCACTGGCCGCCCACGCCTGATTCCCCGGAACCAGCGTCGAGACAAAATCCTCCCAATGCGCATCGCCGCGCAGCGCATAGGCGAAGCGCCAGGGCTGCACATTCAGGCTCGAAGGCGCCCAGCGCGCGGCTTCGAACAATGTGAACAATTGCTCTTCGCTGATCGTTCGCGCATCGAAGGCGCGAGGCGACCATCTTTCGGTGAACATCGGCAATATGGGATAATCGGCGGTGCGCTCCGTCATGGTTTTCTCCTGAAATGAAACATGGTGCCTCAGGCGGGATCCGCCCCGGTATCATGTCAGATGGGTTCACCGGAAAGCCGTTGGCACAGCATATCCAGCTGATCGAGCGTGGAATAGCGCAGCGACAAGGTGCCTCCGCCATTGCTGCCGTGATCGATCGACACCTTCACTCCAACCATGTCGGCGAGATGTTGTTCCAGTGCGGCAATATCGGCATTGGCGCCGGGGGCCGGAGCGCGGCCGGATTCGGCCGAACGAGCGGCTTTTTCGTCCCTGCCCTTCGCCTGCTGCGCCAGCTTTTCGGCCTGGCGCACCGAAAGACCCTTGTCGATGATCCGTCGCGCAAGTTGCGCCGCATTGTCGATGCCGACCAGAGCGCGGGCATGGCCCATCGAAAGCTTTCCGGTCTTCACGACATCGAGCACCGACGCCGGCAGATCGAGCAGGCGCATCAGATTAGCAACATGGCTGCGCGATTTGCCGACCAGCTTGCCGAGCGCCTCCTGGCTGTGGCCAAATTGCGCAACCAGACGGGAATAGGCTTCCGCCTCCTCAACCGGGTTGAGATCCTGCCGCTGCACATTTTCGATGAGGGCGATTTCGAGCGTTTCGGCATCGGTGAAATCGCGCACGATGGCGGGGATCTGATGCAGATGCGCCCGTTGCGCCGCGCGCCAGCGCCGCTCGCCCGCGACAATCTGATAACCGCTCTCGCCCTGCCGCCGCACGATGATTGGCTGGATCACGCCGCGCTGGGCAATACTGTCCGAAAGCTCTTGCAACGCCTCTTCGTCGAAATGTCGGCGCGGCTGGTTAGGATGTGGATAAATAGACGTAATATCAATAGCTTGCACGGATTTTCTGCGGTCGCCGCCACGCCCGCTATCCTCTGTTTCGCCATGAACGGACTCTTCGCGCAAATTGTCGCCCAGCAAAGCGGACAATCCCCTTCCTAAACCATGCGGTCGCCGCTTGGCGCTCCGTTCTTCCGCCTGCACGACCGCAGTCTCAGCCTGCTCTTCCTTCCCCTCTGGATTCATGCCGCCATCTCCGGTTGGGGCAGACGCCCGATCAATTCCCGCGCCAATTGCATATAGGCTTCCGATCCGACGCAGCGATGATCGTAAATCAGCGCGGGCAGGCCATGGCTGGGCGCTTCGGAAAGGCGCACATTGCGCGGAATTACCGTTTCGAACACGATCTTGCCGAGGCAGGCGCGCACATCGTCCGCCACCTGATCGGTCAGGCGGTTACGACGGTCATACATGGTGAGCGCGACACCCATGATCGATAGCGTAGGGTTGAAGCGGCCGCGAATGCGCTCCACTGTCGTGAGCAATTGCGACAATCCCTCCAGCGCGAAAAATTCGCATTGCAGCGGCACCAGCATATATTGCGCCGCGACCATGGCATTGACCGTCAGCAAGCCGAGCGACGGCGGGCAATCGATCAGGCAGATGTCCCATTGCCCCCTCGCCTCATCGAGACATTTTTTAAGACGGTGCGTACGCTCGCCCACGTCGATCAGCTCGATCTCCGCGCCGGAAAGATCCTGCGTCGCCGGCACGATATCGAGCTTCGGCACTCTCGTATGAATGACCGCGTCCTGCAGGCTGGCCTCGCCGATCAACAGGTCATAGCTGGAATAGCTGCGCGCCGCCTGCCCGATACCGAGGCCGGTCGAGGCGTTCCCCTGCGGATCGAGATCGACAAGCAGCGTTCGCTGTCCCGTGGCCGCAAGCCCTGTCGCCAGATTGATCGCTGTAGTGGTCTTCCCCACTCCCCCTTTTTGGTTGGCGATAGCGATGCGTATCATGCGGGAATCACCTCATTTTTTGCCGTGGCCCAGCATCAGGATCGCACTGTCGGGCGCCGTGACGCTTTGCTCGATATGCGCTTCACTGTGCCATAGCCTTCGGGCGATTTCCAACTCATTCTGATAATTTTGTCCCTTCGGCAACATCCATATTGTCTTACTATCGGTCAGGTGCCGCGCAGAGGGGATCAACCGCTCCATCGGCGCGTAGGCGCGCGCGCTGATGACGGCCGCTATGCCGCCTACCTCTTCGGCTTTCACCCTTTCGACCTTGCCGAAAATGGCCGATGCATCGGACAACCCAAGCGCCTCGATCACGTCCTGCAGGAAGGCTACACGTTTGCGGCGCATCTCGATCATCGCCACATGATAGCCGGACAGCAGCGCAACGACCATTCCGGGCAAACCCGCCCCCGCCCCCAGATCGACCCAGATCCGCTTGCCCTGCGCTTCGGGCACATGCAGCAACAACTGCGCGCTGTCGACGATATGGCGGCTCCAGACATGATTTCTGGTCGATGCCGCGATCAGATTTTGCCGATCCGATTCGGCGAGCAGCATCTCCACATAGCGCTCCAGCCGCCCCCATGTTTCACGTGGAACATCGAAATGACGGTCTAGCCAGTCGCACGCTTCCTCTTCGGTCATGCCGCGTTTCTGCGCCGCACATGCACCAGTATCGCCGCCAGCGCCGCCGGAGTGATACCGCCGATGCGCGATGCCGCCGCGAGCGTTTCCGGCCGCGCCGCGCCGAGCCGTTCGCGCATCTCGTTCGACAGGCCGCCGATCTCGTCATAATCGATGTCGACGGGAACGCGGATCGCTTCATTGCGCCGCATATCGGCAATTTCGCTCGTCTGCCGCTCCAGATAAGGCGCATAGCGCGCATCCTCGATGATCTCGCCGCGAAGATCGTCCTCCAGTCCGGCCAGCATGGGGGCCGACGCCAACACATGCGCTTCGCCGACTTCGGGAAAGCGCGCCCATTCGAACAATGACCGGCGCGATCCATCCTGCCGCACATCGGCGCCGATCCGCTTCATCTCGCTCGCGCTCTTCACCGTCGCCAGCGCCTCCAGCGCGTCGTTCCGCCGGGCGTTCCGCTCCTCATACCAGTGCCGCCGTTCCGCCCCGACAAGGCCATGCCCGATCCCCATCCCCGTCAACCGCGTCGTTGCGTTGTCCGCGCGCAGTCGCAACCGATATTCCGCCCGCGCTGTGAGCATCCGATAAGGCTCGGTCACGCCATGAAGGATGAGATCGTCAATCATGACGCCGATATAGCTTTCGGCCCGGTCCGGCAGAAACGGCGCATGGCCGAGCGCATAGGCCGCCGCATTGGCCCCTGCCACCAGCCCCTGCGCCGCCGCCTCCTCATATCCGGTCGTGCCATTGAGCTGGCCCGCGCAATAGAGGCCCGGTATCGCGCCCAGCGCCAATGTCCGGTCGAGAGCGCGCGGATCGAGATAATCATATTCGACCGCATAGCCCGGAACTTCCATGCGCACGCGCTCCAGCCCGCGCATCGAGCGCAGCATCGCTTCCTGCACATCGACCGGAAGCGACGTGCTGATGCCATTGGGATAGACCAGATGGCTCGACAGCCCCTCCGGCTCCAGAAAAACCTGATGCCCGTCCCGATCGCCAAAGCGAAAAATCTTATCCTCGATCGAAGGACAATAACGCGGCCCCCGCCCCTCGATCGCGCCGCTGAACAAAGGCGAACGATCCAGCCCGCTACGAATGATCTCATGCGTCGCTTCATTGGTGCGCGTAATGGCGCAGCTCAATTGCGGCTGTGACCGCACCTTTCCCATCGCGCGCCCACCCATCGCACTCATGGTCCAGCTGCCGCTGTCCGATGGCTGAACCTCCAGCACCCCCCAATCGATCGTCCGCCCGTCGAGCCGAGGCGGCGTGCCGGTTTTCAGGCGCCCCAATGGCAAGCCATAGCCGCGCAGCCGCTCGCCCAATTGCGTCGCCGCGCGCTCCTGCACCCGCCCACCGACAAAATTTTCCTCACCGCGAAACAGCTTGCCGCCCAGAAATGTCCCCGTCGCCAGCACCACCGCAGGCGCATGCACAGACGCACCGCTGTCCAGCAGCACCCCGGCGATCTTCCCGCCCTCAACGATCAGATCCAGCGCTTCGCCCGCAATAACAGAAATTTTCTCGAACCCGGCGATCTGCCGCTGCACCGAGGCGCGGAACAGCGCCCGGTCCGCCTGTATGCGCGGCCCCTGCACCGCCTTGCCCTTGCTCGCATTGAGCATGCGGTGATGAATCGCCGCATCATCCGACGCCCGCGCGATGATGCCATCAAGCGCATCGACCTCGCGCACCAGATGCCCTTTGCCGAGACCGCCAATCGCCGGGTTGCACGACATCGCGCCGATAGTACCGGGGTCGAACGTCACCAGCGCGGTGCGCGCGCCCTTGCGCGCCGCCGCAGCAGCCGCTTCGCATCCGGCATGGCCGCCGCCCACAATGATGACATCGAAATTCGCGCTCATGCCTGCTCCAATAGTCGCACCGCGAAAATCGGTCAAAGGCTGATTGGCGCCGTGCAGTGTTTCACGTGAAACATCTGCCGTCCGATCACTTTCCGATGCAAAAGCGCGAGAACAGGCTGTCGAGCATGTCCTCCACCCCCGCTTTGCCCATCAACCGGTCCATCTCCCCAAGGCACGCGCGCAGATGTTCCGCGACGATCAGCAGGTCCCTCTCCGCCGCCGCCCGGTCGAGCGCGTCGGCCATCCGCGCCACGCCGTCCCGCTGGCGCCGGTGCAGCGCATAGCTTCCCTCCGCCGGGATCATCTCCGCCGCGCGCGCGACCAGCCTGTCGACCAGCGCCTGCATATTCTCGCCGGTCACCGCCGAAACCGCAATATCGACCCCCGCCGGAAGAGCCCACCCCGACCTGTCCATCTGCGCCGCCACCTTGATAGCGTCGCCGCGAGGGCATTCCTCCGGATCACCCAGCCACAACAAAATATCGCATTGCGCGATCGCCTGCCGCGCGAGATCAACGCCGATGCGCTCGACCCGGTCCGCGCTCGCCTCGGCCAGCCCGGCGGTGTCCGTCACGGTAAACGCGATCCCGCCGAGGCTGATCACCACATCGATGCGGTCGCGCGTCGTCCCGGCGATGTCCGAAACGATCGCCGCATCCCGCCCCGCCAGCGCATTGAGCAATGTCGACTTGCCCGCATTGGGCGGCCCGGCGAGCACCACCCTGATGCCCTCGTTCAACCGTTCCGCCGATGGTGCCGCAAGCTGCGCGCGCATGTCGGCGGCCAGATCGCCGGTTGCGCGGCGCAACTTGTCGCCCGTTCCGGTTTCCGGCACATCGTCCTCATCCGAAAAATCGAGCAGGGATTCCGTCTGCGCCGCGCAGCGGAGCAATTCGACCCGCCAGGCATCGAGCCGCCGCGAAAAATGCCCTTCGGCCATCAACAGCGCGGACCGCCGCTGGCTCTCCGTTTCCGCCGACAGCAAATCGGCCAACCCTTCCGCCTCGTTGAGGTCGATGCGCCCATTCTCAAAAGCGCGCCGCGTAAACTCTCCCGGTTCGGCTTCGCGCACCCTCATCGCCACAGGCAGTTTGGCCAAGGCCGCCAGCACCGCGCGCACCACCGCCTGTCCGCCATGGCAATGCCACTCGACGACGTCTTCCCCGGTCGCGCTCTGCGGCCCGCGAAAGCCCAGCACCAGCGCCCGGTCAAGCAGGTCGCCCGTGGCAGGATCGACAAGACTGTGCAACCGGGCCTCGCGCGGAGGCACATCTTTCGCCGCACCGGGGCAAAATTGTCTATATATATAAAAGGATTGTGGGCCGCTTATACGAATGATCGCAATTCCGGCGGGCGGCCTGCCGCTGGAAAGCGCATATATTGTATCGCTCACTTCATAAATCGGTCAGCTTTTGTCGCCGCCGCCCGACGTACCGCCAAGGCCGATGTCCATCATCTGTTGAAACAGACGCATGCTCGCATCGCCCATCGGCGCGAAGGCATTCATCATCTTGCCCATCTGTTCGATATTGGTTGCCCCGTCCATCGCACCGAGCATCGTTTCGACATATTTCTCATGGATCGGCGCGAGATCGGGCAGCCCGAGAAAGGTCCGGGCTTCTTCCGGGGTGCAATCGACGTTCACCGTGACCTTCATTCCATGCCCCCGCCAATAATCCCGTGACCGATAATACAGGAATGCGCCCGAACTAGACCAACGTCAATATGCCGACCTGATGATCGACTATGCCGTCATAGATCATCCTGCCCGCCACATAGAGAATGACGAGAAGGCCGATATAGGCGATCCAGCGATACCGCTCGATATATTTGGCGATGAAATTCGCCGCGATCCCCATCAGCGCGACCGACAATATCAGGCCGATAATCAGGATGCCGGGATGATCGCGCGCCGCGCCAGCCACCGCCAGCACATTGTCGAGGCTCATCGAAACGTCGGCCACCGCAACCGCCCATGCGGCCGCAGCAAAGCTTTTGGCGGGGCGCAGGCCGCTATGCTCGTCGCCCTCGATCTCCGGCGATCCCGCGCTGCCTCCGACGCCTGCCGGATGCAGTTCGCGGTACATTTTCCAGCTGACCCAGAGCAGCAGCAAGCCACCGGCAAGGATCAGGCCGACAATCTGCATCAATTGCGTCACCACCAGAGCAAAGCCGATACGCAGCACCAATGCGGCGATGATGCCGATCATGATGACCTTCTTGCGCTGCGCGTCTGGCAATCCGGCCGCCAGCGCGCCCACGACAATCGCGTTGTCGCCGGCCAGCAATATGTCGATCATCAGCACCTGGCCGAAGGCGGCGAGCGCAGCCGGGGATCCGATATTGGAAAAATCGGCGACGATATGTGCCCAGATGTCTGCGGGCGATCCGAGCGATGTGGCCGCTCCGGCAGCAACGGCAGTCAACATTTCCAGCATCATGATATAACGCGTCCGAAGGCTACTGGTTCATGGAATCGAAGAAATCTTCGTTGGTCTTGCTGTCTTTCATCTTGTCGAGCAGGAATTCCATCGCATCAATCGTGCCCATCTGCATCAGGATACGGCGCAGCACCCACATCTTGCTGAGAACGCCCTTATCGACCAGCAATTCTTCCTTGCGCGTGCCGGATTTGCCAACATCGAGCGCCGGGAAGATGCGCTTGTCGGCCACCTTGCGGTCAAGCACGATTTCGCTGTTGCCGGTGCCCTTGAACTCCTCGAAAATCACCTCGTCCATGCGCGATCCGGTATCGATCAGCGCGGTGGCGATGATGGAAAGCGAGCCGCCCTCCTCGATGTTGCGCGCGGCACCGAAAAAGCGCTTCGGGCGCTGCAACGCATTGGCGTCCACGCCGCCGGTCAGCACCTTGCCGGAGCTTGGCACCACAGTGTTATAGGCGCGGCCAAGACGGGTGATGCTGTCGAGCAGGATGACGACATCCTTCTTGTGCTCGACCAGACGTTTCGCCTTCTCGATCACCATTTCCGCAACCTGCACATGGCGCGCGGCGGGTTCGTCGAAGGTCGAGGATACGACCTCGCCCTTGACCGAGCGCTGCATGTCGGTGACTTCCTCGGGCCGCTCGTCGATCAGCAGCACGATCAGGAACACTTCCGGGTGATTGTCGGTAATCGCCTTGGCGATATTCTGGAGCAGCACAGTCTTGCCGGTGCGTGGCGGTGCGACGATCAGCGCGCGCTGGCCCTTGCCCTGCGGCGAGATGATGTCGATCACCCGCGCGGACTTGTCCTTCACCGTCGGGTCGAGCGTATCGAGACGCAGCTTCTGCGTCGGATAAAGCGGCGTCAGATTGTCGAAATTGACACGATGGCGCACCGCCTCGGGATCGTCGAAATTGACACTGATAAGCTTGGTAAGGGCGAAATAGCGCTCGCCATCCTTGGGCGCGCGGATTTCGCCTTCCACCGTATCGCCGGTGCGCAGGCCAAATTTGCGGACCTGATTGGGCGACACGTAAATATCGTCCGGTCCGGCGAGGAAATTGGCTTCCGGCGAACGCAGGAATCCGAAGCCGTCCGGCAACACCTCGATCGTGCCGACCCCCATGATCTGCTCGCCATTTTCAGCCTCGGCCTTCAATATGGCGAACATCAGATCCTGCTTGCGCAGCGTCGATGCCCCTTCCACGCCAAGGTCTTCGGCCATGGTGACAAGATTCGCGGGAGGTTCTTTTTTGAGGTCTTTAAGATGCATCGGTCGCGTGTCCGAGAGGAGATGAGGGTGTCAGCGAGGAGGGAATGTCGATATTTCGACTGAAGCGGAGAAGCGCGGCGCTGACGCAACGCTGTTGCCTGTCGAATTAGGGCTACGCCTGATCCAAGTCAAGCAATCTGCGGCGGCCCAACAAATAATAGCGACACAATCGCTCAAAACGGCCTGGTCACCGCCAATATAACCACAAACGCCACCAATATGCCGGGAATCTCGTTGATCATCCGCAATTGCCGGTCGCTCAACGTCCGCTCACCGCGCGCCAGTTTCTTTGCATAGCCGATCATCCAGCCATGATAGCCCGAAAGCACCAGCACCAGCACCAGTTTCAGGTGAAACCAGCCCATAGTCCATGCGCCGATGTCCACCATCAACATCAATCCCAATATCCACACGATGACAAGCGACGGGTTGAGGATGATCCGGCGCAACTTGTCCTCGCGCTCGATCCATTTGCGATCTTCGTCCGATCCGGCCTCGCATTCCTGATGATAGACGAAAAAGCGCGGCATCATGAACAGGCCCGCCATCAGGAAGATGACGAAGATGATATGCGCCGCCTTCACCCAGAGATAGGCCGCTCCTAAAAAGCTCACCGCCTTTTTCCTCCCAATCGTGCCAGCATATGCTCGACATGGTCTATCGGCGTATCCGGGAGAATCCCATGGCCGAGATTGAAAATATGGGGCCGTCCGGCAAAGGCTTCAATGATGATATCGATCGCTTCGTCGAGCGCATCGCCGCCCGCGATCAGCGCCAGCGGATCGAGATTGCCCTGCACCGGCAAGCCTTTGGGCAAGGCGGCATGCGCCCAGACCGGATCGATCGTTTCATCGACGCCAACGGCATCCACCCCGGTTTTTTCCGCATAGTGCACCAGCTTCGCACCCGCACCCTTGGGAAAACCGATGATCGGCACACCCGGCCGCTCGCTCCGCAGCCGCTCGACGATTGCGCGGTTGGGCGCGATCACCCAGCGATCGAACTGCGCGGGCGAAAGGCTGCCCGCCCAGCTGTCGAACAATTGCACCGCGTCCACTCCGGCATCGATCTGGCCGATGAGATAGGGCACGGTCGCATCGACAATCGCATCGATGATCGCCCCGAACCGCACAGGATCGCCATAAGCCAGCCTGCGCGCCGCGGCATGGTCCTTGCTGCCCTGCCCCGCCACCATATAGGTCGCGATCGTCCAGGGGCTGCCCGCGAAGCCGAGAAAGGTCGTTTCCGGCCGCAACCGGGCCTTCACCATGCGCACGGTCTCGTAAATCGCCTCATAGCGGCTCCAGTCAGGCACCAGTGCGCTCAGCTCATTTTCCGCCAGTATCGGCGCCAGCCTCGGCCCCTCGCCTGCCTCGAACCATAATTTCTGCCCCATCGCATAAGGCACGATGAGAATATCGGAGAAGAGGATCGCCGCATCCAGCCCGCCCACGCCGGTGCCGAAGCGCTCCAGCGGCTGCACCGTCACCTCCGCGGCGGCAGCGCTATCGTAAACCAGTTCGAGAAACCCGCCCTTGTCTGCCCGCAAGACACGATATTCCGGCAGATAGCGTCCTGCCTGCCGCATCATCCATCTGGGAGCATGGTCCTTCTTTTCCCCGTTCAGTGTGGCAAGAAGGGGTTTGACCGGCGCCGAGCACATGCTTCTTAATATCCTAGTTATATAGATTAAGTATTGATGAAGATGATGGTCTGTTGGTTGTGGGGTTTATGCGTTGTCCCCGGATTTGCCAACAGGTGAGAGAATATCAACCCGGCCTTTTATGCGCCGGTCCATTGTTTATCCCCATTATCCACTCCCTGTGGATGAAATCATCCCTCTATGGATAGCCTGTGGGTAATAGTTTTGATAAGGCGGAAAAAAGGGGCATCTGCATTTATCCACGATAGTCTCCCTTGATTTATCCACAGGCCCCCAACAGAGTCATCCCATGACGCGTCTGCATCTTCACCTGCTGTCGGACTCTACCGGGGAAACGCTCGAAAGCATCGCCAAGGCCGCCATCGGTCAGTTCGAGGATGTCGAGGCGATCCGCCATTTCTGGCCGATGGTCCGTTCCGAAGATCATCTCAAGCGCATATTGGAAGAAATCTCGCACAATCCCGGCCTTGTTCTCTTCACGCTCGTCAACCCCGTGCTGAGGCGCAAGCTGGAACATCAATGTCGCATGTTCGGCCTCCCCCATGTCGCCCCGCTCGACAGCGCGACCGATGCGATGTCGAACATATTGGGTCAGGAAACCCGCAACCGGCCTGGCCGCAAGCATATTCTCGACGAAGCCTATTTCGCGCGCATCGAGGCCATCCAATATACCATCGCCCATGATGACGGCGTCGGCCCGGAAAACTGGGAGGAAGCCGACATCCTGCTCGTCGGCGTCTCGCGCACATCGAAAACGCCGACCTCCATCTATCTCGCAAATCGCGGCTACAAGACCGCCAATATCCCGGTCGTGCCGGAAAGCCCGCCGCCCGATATTCTCTACCGGCTGCAACATCCGCTCATCGTGGGGCTGACCATCAACCCCGAACGGCTGGTGCAGATCCGCCGCAACCGCCTGCTTTCGCTCAACCAGTCGCCGGAAACCGCTTATGTCGATATCGAGCGGGTGCAGGCGGAAATGACGCTTGCCCGCCGGATGATCGCGGATAATGGCTGGCCGTCGATCGACATGACGCGCCGCTCGATCGAGGAGGCTGCCGCCGCCATCATCACCCTGTTCAACGATCGGCTGATGGGCGATTCCCAGTCCGTGCAGGATGCACAGCCATGAGCGCGCCCCGGCTGATTCTCGCCTCGCAAAGCAAAAGCCGGCGTAAGATGCTGGAGGCGGCGGGCGTGCCGTTCGAAGCGGTATCGCCCAATGTCGATGAAGACGCGCTGAAAGACAGCCTGCGCGCGCAAGGCCATGGCGCGCGTCAGCTCGCCGATGCGCTGGCCGAGATGAAATCGCTGCGCCTCTCCGCCCGCACGCCGGGCGCGCTGGTGCTGGGCTGCGACCAGACGCTCGAACGGGAAGACGGCACGATGATCGACAAGGCGACGGACCGCGCCGATGCCGCCAGTATCCTGAGCCGCCTCTCCGGCGCGACGCATAGCCTCCACAGCGCGGCGGTCCTCTGCGAAAACGGCGCGCCGGTCTGGCGGCACATAGAAACCGCGCGCCTGACTATGCGGCCTCTGAGCGACGACTTCATCGCGCAATATCTCGACGCCGAGTGGGAAAATTGCCGCTGGTGCGTCGGCTGTTACCGGATAGAGGGGCCGGGCGCGCAGCTATTTTCCGCGATCAAGGGCACGCATTTCGCAATTCAGGGCCTGCCGTTGCTCGCCTTGCTTGACTTTTTACGTATTCGCGGCGTTTTGACAGCATGACAGACAGCAGCCCGCCTCTTCCTTATGCTGAAGTGATCGGCGATCCGATCGCGCACAGCAAATCGCCGCTTATCCACAATTTCTGGCTCGAAAAGCTCGGCATAGAGGCGGAATATCGCAAGACCCATGTGCGGTCTGAAGGTCTCGCCGCCTATTTCCTCAAACGCCGCGCCGATCCGGACTGGCTCGGCTGCAATGTCACCATTCCGCACAAGATCGCGGTGACACAATATGCGAGCGACCCCGGCGAGGTCGGTCGGCTGATCGGCGCGATGAACACCATCGCCTGCGAAACCGGCGGACCGCTCATCGGCACCAACACCGATGCCGGGGGTTTTCTTGCGCCGCTCGCCGCCATGAACTGGGCGGGCAAGAGCGCGCTCATCATTGGCGCGGGCGGCGCGGCGCGGGCTTTGCTCTATGCGCTGGGCCAGATTGGCGTCGCGGATATCGTCATCATGGCGCGCGATGCCGCAAAGGCGCAGGCGCTGCTCGACCGGGCCGAAACCAGGGGCCGTAGCATCGGCATGGGGGATGCCCTTCCTCCGGTCGATCTGCTGGTGAACAGCAGCCCGCTCGGCATGATCGGGCAGCCGCCGCTCACTCTCGACCTGTCGCCGCTGCCCGCCCATTGCGTCGTTTATGATATTGTCTATGCGCCGCTCGACACGGCTTTGCTGCTGGCCGCGCGCGCGCGCGGGCTGCGCACCATCGACGGCCTCGAAATGCTGATCGGGCAGGCGGCGCTCGCCTTCGATATCTTTTTCGACGCGCCCGCCCCGCGCGAATATGACGCAGAGCTGCGCGCGCGGCTGATGGCTGCCTGATCGTGGCGAAAGTCTATGGTCTCACCGGCTCCATCGGCATGGGCAAGAGCGCGGTGGCGGGGATGTTCCAAAGGCTCGGCGTACCAGTATTCGATGCCGATGCGACGGTGCATGCGCTGCAGGCGCCCGGCGGCAAGGCCCTGCCCGCGATAGAAGCACGCTTTCCCGGCACCACCGGGCCGAACGGTCTCGACCGCGCGAAGCTCGCGGGCATCATCCTTGCCCATCCGCATGAACGCAAGGCGCTGGAAGCGATCGTTCACCCGATGGTGCAGGCCGAACGGCGGAAATTCCTGCGCCGCCATCGCTCACGCCCGCTTGTCATCCTCGATATTCCCTTGTTGTTCGAAACCCATGGGCATCGGCGGCTCGACGGCGTCATCGTCGTCACCGCCCCGGCGTGGAAACAGCGCAAGCGCGTGCTCGCCCGGCCGGGCATGACCGAAACGAAATTTCGCCGCATTCTGCATTTGCAGATGCCTGATGCATTGAAACGGCGCATGGCGGATCATATCATCCATACAGGGACGACCTTTCATCGCACCCGCGAGCAGGTTCGTGCCCTCACCGCTTGCCTTCTGGGCCAAGCAGGCAGATAGTAAGGAACAGAGAGTCACAGAGTCGATGCGCGAAATCATCTTCGACACGGAAACGACCGGTTTCGATCCCCTGACGGGCGATCGCCTTGTCGAGATTGGGTGTATTGAACTGGTCAACCGGGTGCCGACCGGCGCGACCTGGCATTGCTATTTCAACCCGCAACGCGCGATGCCCGCCGCGGCTCAGGCCGTGCATGGCCTTTCCGACGCGTTCCTGAAAGATAAGCCGCTTTTCCCCGACAAGGTGGAAGAGCTTATGGAGTTTCTCGCCGATTCCATGCTGGTCGCCCATAATGCCCGGTTCGATTTCGGCTTTCTCAACCATGAGCTGAAGCGCTGCTCCCGCCCGGAAGTATCGCTCGAGCGGATGATCGATACTGTGGCGATGGCGCGCATCGCTCATCCCGGCGCGAAGCACAGCCTCGATGCGCTCTGCACCCGCTACGGCATAGACCGCAGCCACCGCATCCAGCATGGCGCGCTGCTCGACGCCGAGCTGCTCGCGCAGGTCTATATCGAGCTGACCGGCGGACGGCAGATCGGCCTTGGCTTTGCCGATGATGGTCCGGCGCAGGCCGATCAGGCGGCCACGTCCTCCGGCGCGCAGGCCGGAGCCATATTTGATGCGCCGCAAAGACCGCTGCGCGCACCCAGAATATTCTCTCCCACGGCGCAGGAACTGGAACGGCATCGTGCCTTTGTCGGCACGCTCGTCGATCCGCTCTGGGCCACGGAAGAGGGTGAAGCAGCCTGAGGCTGCGAACTATCGGGGCGGCATGACGTCAGCCTCGCAAAAGCAAAGGAGAAACATAGATGGACATTCGTATTTCGGGTCATCAGGTCGACACCGGCGAAGCTCTGCAGGAGCATGTCACGACCCGCCTGGAAGCCATCGCCGAGAAATATTTCTCCCGCACCATATCCGCGCATGTCACCTTCCGGCATGCGCCGCATGGCGCCTTTCATTGCGACATCATCTGCCATGTCATGTCCGGCCTTATCCTGAAAGGCGCGGGCGAAGCGCAGGATGCGCATATCTGCTTCGATCAGGCGGCGGACCGTATCGAAAAACAGTTGCGCCGCTACATGCGCCGCCTGAAGGATCGCCATGAGCAGGCTGCGGCCGCCGAAGCCGCGCGCAACCCGGAAAACGGCCTTGGTGGCGCCAATGGCTTCGATCATGACGGGGCGGCCTACACCGTCTTCGCCGCGTCGCTTGAGGAGGATGAGCCCGCCGATGCGCCGGTCGTCATCGCCGAAACCAAGGTCGATATTCCCGAAACCACCGTGTCCGATGCGGTGATGATGCTCGATCTGCGCAACACCAATGCCCTGCTGTTCAAAAATGCGGGAACGTCCTCCTACAACATGGTCTATCGCCGCCATGATGGCTCGATCGGCTGGGTGGAGCCGCGCGCGTGACGCGATTTTAACTTTTGGAAAGCTATGTCGCGCCGACTTTGGTTGACGTTGCGCCCTTGTGCGCTTATGCGGCCGGGCTTTAGATATGAAATGAACGCCGATGCGGGGGCCGTGGGCGTTGGAGGATGAAGTCGCTTCATCCGCAGCCAGAGCGATTTAATGACGGATTTTAATGACCTTGTTATACCGGCGACGGTTTGCACGAAGCTGTCGATATCCGGGAAGAAGCAATTGTTCCAGAAGCTCGCCGAACTGGCGGCAAAGGGATATGGGCTCGATTCGGGGGAGGTCTACGACCGCCTGCTGGAACGCGAGCGGCTGGGGTCCACCGGCTTTGGCGGCGGCATTGCTATCCCGCATGCGAAAATCGACGGGCTGGATCGCGTCTATGGCATTGTTCTGCGCCTTCAGGAGCCGATAGACTTCGAAGCGGTGGACGATGTGCCGGTCGATGTCGTCTTTTCCCTGCTTTCGCCCGCGGACAGCGGCGCCGAACATCTCAAGACGCTGGCGCGCGTGTCGCGCTATTTGCGCAACGAGCAGCATATCGCCCGGATTCGCGGTGCCGGATCCGATGCCGCGCTGCTCGCGTTGCTCACCGGAGAAGAGGCGCGTGACGCGGCCTGAAGGCGATGCACCGCCTGCTCCCAGCGGCGAGCAGGCACATTTCCGCGCGCTCGAACGGCTTTATGCGTCGGCGCCCATCAACACGATGTTTTCCTCGACATTGCAGATCCCCGAAGCCGGTCATTCGGTCATCCTGTTCGATGTCGATGAAGCCGTCTATCATGCGGCAGGCGCGGTGCATGGCACCGTCTATTTCAAGATGCTCGACGACGCGGCCTTTTATGCCGCCAACAGCCTGGTGAGCGATCGCTTTCTGCTCACCACCGGGTTCAACCTGCTGTTTACCAAGCCGTTGCGGCGCGGCCGGGTGCGCGCCGAGGGGCGCTGGATCAGCGGGCGGCGGCGGGTCTATGTCGCGGAGGCCGCGCTTTTCGATGGCGATGGGGACGAAGTCGGCCGCGGCACCGGCACGTTCATGCGTTCGCAATATGATTTGTCGTCGCTGCCCGGCTATAATCCGGCAAAGTGATGCAAAAGAGCAACGGTCATTGTCATGACTGACCGGCTCAACAGTCACATTTTGGTACAGGCGCTGATCCGCAAGACGCAATCGGAAGGCGGGTTCGCCACGGTGCTGCGCAGCGGCGACAGGATCAGCGGCGCGATCCTCGTGCAGACGGTGGAGCGGGGGCAGGAACCCCGCGTTTACGAAAGAATATCCGACTTTTCCGGGGGTTATGCGCTGATGCCAATTGCCACACAATATAGTGGTGATCCGGAAGGTCTGGCCCAATATATTGAACGACGCTGCAAATCAGATCCCGATTTATGGCTCGTCGAGCTTGATGTCGCAAATGCCGAACGTCTCGCCGCTGCATTATTAACAGAAGGTTGACATTCGCTCCGCCTTCCCCGATAGGCCGCGCCACATAGAGAACCCACGCGCAGGTTGCCGATTGTCGTTCAGGGAGAACGAAAGGCGGTAAACACGCAGACGGGGGGCGGGCCGGCGTCTTTATAAAGATAAAGAGGATGCGGCGTTCGGACCGACCAACCGCATAATGCTGATACTATATGAGTTACCGGCTAAAGACCGCCAATGTGGCGAGTCTTGTCCTGTTTACCTGCACCGCGTTCGTGATGGGCGGTGTATCGATGGCGGATGATTCGATCCCGCCCGTAGCAGACGCGCTTCCCGCGCCTTTTTCATCACCAGCCGCTCCCATTTCCCGCGCCGACCCGGTGCGGAAGATCAGCTTCGCTCCGCTCAAGGAAGTGGTCCAGCCGCTTCGCACAGCGGGCGATACGCCGGATGTGCTATCGGATGGCGCCGTTCCCGCTGATGCCGATGCTCCCGCCTCGCTGGCCGCGCTTGTCGCCGCTACGGACACCCGCACGCCGCTCGACCGGGAAACGCATTGTCTGGCCACAGCCGTTTTTTATGAAGCGCGCAGTGAAAGCCTGGAAGGGCAGCTCGCGGTCGCGCGCGTTATCATCAATCGGTCCCATTCGCCGCGTTTCGCCGAAAGCCTGTGCGCCGTCATAACGCAGCCGCGTCAGTTCAGCTTCGTGCGCGGCGGCAAGATACCCGCGCCCAGAACCACGCGCCCTGCCTGGAATACGGCCATCGCCATTGCCCGCATTGCGCAGAACAATGCATGGGAGAGCAAGGCCGAAGGCGCGCTCTTTTTCCATGCGCGCTATGTGTCGCCCGCATGGCGCCGCACGCGTCTGGCCGCGATCGACAATCATATTTTCTATCGCTGAAGAGTGGGGGGCTGAAGGAGACAGGGGGAAGCTCGCTTACCCCTTGTCAGCGTCAGAACCCTAAAACACTGGCCCCTGTACCGGTCCGCGCGCTTTTGTTTCCTTCTTCGCGGAATCGAGAATGTCGATAATCATCTGGCTGCGCCCGTCGCGGATGGCATAATCGCGCGCGGACATGCCCGCGAGCGCATCGGATTTGTCCGGGTTGGCGCCCTTGCTCACCAGCAGGCGGATGAGCGGCAGATCGCGCAGCTGCACGGCGCGGATCAATGGCGTTTCGCCACTGCTGTTGGGCCTGTCCACCTGCGCGCCATTGTCCAGCAAGGTTTCGGCGCCCTCGATAAAGCGCAGCCGTGTCGCCAGCATCAGCGGCGTCGTCCCTTCATTGTCGGCGAGGTTCGCATTGGCGCCCTTTGCGAGAAGAAACGCCAGCCAACCCGCATCGCGCCGCTCGATGACGATATGCAGCGCGGTCTGCCCGGTCGAATGATCGCGGGTGTTGACGATAACGGAGCCGGGCTTGCCCGCCAGCTCGGTCACCTTCGCGCCATCCTTGTCGCGCACGGCCTTGAGGAAGTTGTAGCTGTCGGAAAATTGCGCCAGCGCCAGCGAAGGCCAGGCGGCCAAAGCGAGGAGGGCGAGCGCAAAAAAGCGCCGGAAGGGCAATTTCGCCGGGTGATTGTCGTGACGTTTCAACATAGACCCCCTATATGCCGTCCTTGAAAGGCGGTTGGCAATTGCCAATAGCGCCCTATCACGACAAGACTGGCGGAATGATGAACAGAAACAGCTTATTCGTGCTTGGCGCGGCCATATTGCTCGCGGCCTGCAATGGTCCGCAAGGCGGTGCTTCCGGCTCCGCCGATCAGGGCAATCTCGCGGGCGCGAATATCGGCGGGCCGTTTACCTTGACCGATCAGGACGGCGCAAGGAAAAGCTGGAGCGATTTCAATGGCAAATACCGGCTGGTCTATTTCGGCTACAGCTATTGCCCGGATGTCTGCCCGGTCGATCTGCAACTGATTGCGCAGGGGTTCCGCCTGTTCGAAAAGCGCGCGCCGGAACGGGCGGCGAAGCTGCAACCCATTTTCATCACGCTGGACCCTGAACGCGACACGCCGCAGGTTCTCAAAAATTATGTCTCGGCTTTCGATCCGCATCTGATCGGCCTCACCGGCACGCCCGAGGAAATCGCCGCCGTGGCCAAGAAATTCGTCGTCGTCTATAACAAGGAAACGCCCAAGGGCTCGACCGACTATCTCGTCAGCCACTCCCGCACGCCCTTCCTGTTCGGGCCGCAGGGCGAACCTATAACGCTGATGCCGGTCGATGATCCCGCCACCGGGGCGCAGGAAGGCACGCCGGAAGAAATCGCGCAGACGCTTGACCGCTGGGTGAAGTAAAAGGTGCCGCTGCGCCCGCATTTCTGGGAACGGCCGCTCGGTGAGCTGAACGCGCAGGAATGGGAGGCCCTGTGCGACGGCTGCGGCAAATGCTGTCTGCACAAGGCGGAAGACGAGGATTCGGGCCGCATCTATTTCACCAATATCTGCTGCAAGCTGCTCGACAAGGATCGCGGTTGCTGCACCAGCTATGACGACCGGCGCGATCATGTGCCCGATTGCGTGTCGCTGACGCCCGAAACGGTGGGCGACATCGTCTGGTTGCCGCAGACCTGCGCCTATCGCCTGCGTCATGAAGGCCGCGCCTTGCCCGCATGGCATTATCTGATCTGCGGCGACCGCGAGGCCGTGCATCGTGTCGGCCAGTCCGTGCGCGGCTGGACGGTGGACGAAGCCGAAGGACAGGATCTGGAGGACCATCTTGTCGAGCGCGAAATCTGAAGCGTGCATTACAATAGACGGCGCAAGCCTGCCGGTGGTGGTGCGGCGCTATCCCTCGGCCAAGAGCTATCGCCTTCGCTATGATGCCGCGCAGGGCGTGCTGCGTCTTTCCATCCCGGCGCGCGGCAGCGAGCGCGCAGCGCTGCGCTGGGCGCATGAACAGCATGTCTGGGTGCGCACCCAGCTTGCCCGCACCCCGCCGCAGCCGCGCAGGCTGGAACCCGGCGCGCCGGTGCCGGTCGAGGGGTTAGAGCGCCTCATAGCGTGGGATCGCGCGCATCCGCGCACGCCGCTGCTGGCGGACGAACGGCTGCTCGTCGGTGGCCCGGTCGAATCCGTCGGGTCGCGCCTGTCGCGCTGGCTGCGCCGCCGTGCGCTCGAAACCCTCACCGCCGAAAGCCACGAGATCGCCGCGCGCGAAGGGCTGGCGATCGCGTCCGTGCGCATCGGCGATCCGCGCAGCCGTTGGGGAAGCTGCTCGACGAGCGGAGACATCCGCTATAGCTGGCGCCTGATTCTCGCGCCGCCTTATGTGCGCCGCGCGACGGTGGCGCATGAGGTCGCTCATCTGCTGCATATGGATCACAGCCCCGCCTTCCACGCCGCCCATGCGCGCCTGCTCGGCGGTGATCCCGCTCCGGCACGCCTGTGGCTGCGCGCGCACGGAGCATCGCTGCATCAGATCATGGCTTAGGGGGAGCCGGGGGGAACGGTTCGGGTCGGCGCTATTTTCGGGGGCGCCGCAGGCTTGGCGTCCCCCGCTTTGGGGGTCTCGCCCGGTCTGGCGGTATCGCGGCCCAGCACATTGTCGATCCATTTCTGGTCGATCTTCGCCGCAGGCTCATCGGTCGGCGCGGCCGGCTGGCCGTCGGTGCCATCGGGATAGGGGCCGTCCTGAATAGCGCCGGGGATCGGGTAGCCGTCCTCATCGACATAGCGGATGTCGTCCGGGTCGCCGAAATAGGCCTCATTGTCCGGCTCAAGCTGCCATTCGGGCAAGGTCACTTCTGTGTCGAATTTCTCGACCGGCCGCTTCGCCACCGCCACTTTCATATAGCTGGCAAAGGCGCGCGCAGGCGCTGCGCCGCCCGACAGGCCGCCCACGGGCCTCGCATTGTCCTTGCCCATCCATACGCCGGTGGTGATGCCGCTGGAAAAACCGAGGAACCAGCCGTCCTTGTTGCTGCTCGTCGTGCCGGTCTTGCCCGCGACCGGCCGCCCGATCTGCGCCGCACGGCCCGTGCCGGTGTTCACCGCCGTCTGCAACAGGTCGGTGATGCCCGCCGCCACCCAGGGCGCGACCAGCACCCGGCTGGTATCGTCCCTGTGCGTATAGAGCTCGCGCCCGTCGGCGGTCGTCACCCGCGTAATGCCATAAGGCTCGACCGCGATTCCCTTGCGCGCGACCGAGGCAAAGGCCCGCGTCATGTCGATCAGCCGCACATCCGATGTGCCCAGCACCATTGAAGGCTGCGTATTGACCGGCGTCGTGATGCCGAAGCGCTGCGCCATATTGGCGATCGTGCCGAAGCCGACCGCCTGCCCCAGCTGCGCCGCGACGGTGTTGATCGAATAGGCAAAGGCGGTGCGCACATTGATCTCGCCCGCGAATTTGCCGTTGCTGTTGCGCGGGCTCCATCCCTCGATATCGACCGGCTCGTCTATCACGCTGGTTTCGGGGTTGAACCCGCCTTCCAATGCGGCGAGATAGACGAACAGCTTGAACGCCGATCCCGGCTGGCGCACGGCGGTCGTCGCGCGGTTATAGTTGGACGTCACATAATCCAGCCCGCCGACCATCGCGCGCACCGCGCCGTCCCGGTCCATCGACACCAAAGCCGCCTGCGTGCCCTTGGGCGCATTGGCGCGCAGCGCCGCCGTCGCCGCATTCTGCATAGTGAGGTCGATCGTCGTATAGACCTCCAGCGGCTCGTTCGATTCGTCGATCAGCATGTCGAGCTGCGGCAGCGCCCAGTCGGTGAAATAGCGCACGCTGTTCTGCGGCGCTTCGGGCGCCATCTTCACGTCCGCCGCATTGGCTTCGGCGCGCTGGCGCTCGGAAATCACGCCATTTTTGCGCATCACGTCGAGCACCACGCCCGCGCGCCCGATCGCGGCTTCCGCATCGGCGGTCGGGCTATAGCTCGATGGCGCTTTCACGAGGCCGGCAATGATCGCGGCTTCGGGCAGGCTCAGCGCGGTCGCCGGATGGCCGAAGAATTTCCGGCTCGCGGCATCGACGCCATAGGCGCCGCCGCCGAAATAGACCTTGTTGAGATAGAGTTCGAGAATCTGCCGCTTGGAAAATTTCCGCTCCATCGCCAGCGCGAGGATCATCTCGCGCAGCTTGCGGCCGAAGCTGTAGCTGTTGTTGAGGAAGATGTTGCGCGTCACCTGCTGCGTGATCGTCGATGCGCCCTGCAAGCGCCTGCCCGTGCCGCGATTTTCCAGCGCAAACACCGCCGCGCGGGCCATGCCGACCGGATCGATGCCGGGATGATAATAAAAGCGCTTGTCCTCGACGGAAACCATCGCGGTTTTCATCACCTGCGGGATCTGGTCATAGCTCAGCCAGCGCCCGAAACTCGGCCCCAGCGACACGATCACGCTGCCATCGGCGGCGTGGACACGGATCATCTGGCCATTGGGAGATGATTTCAGGCTCTCATAGCTCGGCAGAGACTGCATGGCGACCACAACGGCGGCCACCAGCGCGATGAGGCCCGCAACGCCCGCAATCAGCCCGATCTTGATAAGGCGCACCAGCCAGAGTTTCGCCTTTTGCGCCATCGCCATAGAAATAACAGTCCGCACCGGTTTGAGTAAGCGGCTTAGCCCCTCCCGGAATCCGCCGCAAGCATTCCGGCTATGGCATCAGCCCGCTTTAACATGGGCTGAACCCGTCCTATTTCGGCTTGAATTCCATTGACGCGCTGTTGATGCAATAGCGCAGGCCGCCTTTGTCCCTCGGGCCATCGGGGAACACATGGCCCAGATGCCCGTCGCAACGCGAACAGCGCACCTCGACCCGGCGCATGCCGTAGCTGTTGTCCTCGATATTGTCGATCGCGACAGCATCGACCGGCGCCGTGAAGGCGGGCCAGCCGCACCCGCTGTTATATTTGCTGTCGCTCTCGAACAGCTCTGCCCCGCATCCGGCGCACAAATAGGTGCCGTCGTCGAACTTGTGGTCATATTCGCCGGTGAACGCGCGCTCGGTGCCTGCCTCGCGCAATATATGATAGCGCTCCTCGCCCAGCTTCTCGCGCCACTCGGCATCGGTCAGTGTGATCTTTTCCATGGGCCGAATATGTGCGCTGCCACGCCGCTCCGCAAGAGGGCAGAGCAGCCCCTACCGTCCTCGTGCCGCCTGCCGCGCGATGGTCAGCAATTCCTGTCGCACGCCGATCTCGCCCGGCCCGCGCGCATCGCGCGTCATGCGTTCGGCCTCGAGCAGCCGCTGCACCAGCCGCGCGACGGAATCGAGGGGCCAGGCCCGCACCTGCCGGTTCACATGCGGCTTGTCTTTCCAGAAGATCGCGCGCCCTGCGCTTTCCATCGCCCGGTCCATGCTGCCGGTCTTCCCGAATTCCGCCTGAACTTGCGCGATCAGCATCGCGCGCGCGAGCAACGGCCGCGTCACGCTGGCGAGCGGCGTCGCCGATGCCGCCAGCATCGACAGCTCGTGGTGCAGCGCCTCGACATCGCCGCCCATCACGGCATTGACGAGCGGCCCGACATCGGCCTCGCTGTTCTGCGCGGAAAGCGCGTCGAACGCTTCGGCCGTCGCTTCGGCGGGCCGGTCGGGCGCGGCATCGAGATAGAGCGCGATCTTCTCGACCTCGCCCGCCATCAGCGCCCGGTCATTGCCCGCGACATCGGCAATGCGCCGCGCAAGATCGGACGACAGCCGCAGCCCCAGCTCGCGCGCCTGCGCCTGCGCGATCTGCGCTGCCTCGCGCTCGTCGGGCGCATAGCTGGCAAAGGCCATTGCGGCGGGGTGATCGAGGCACAGTTTCGCCAGTTTCGACGTGTTGCGGATCGGCCCGGCCAGCGCCACCACCGGATTGCCTGCCTGCGATGCTTCGAGCAGCGCGGTTATCGCGGGCACGCTTTCCTCGCCCGCGCCGTTGATGCGGATCCAGCGTCTGTCGCCGAACATCGAAATCGCCGCGGCTTCGTCCGCCAGCTTCGCCGGGTCGCCGCGCAGGCTCGTGCCATCCATGTCGATGCGCTCGGCGCCCTCGCCCATCGCGCGTTCCAGCCGCTTCATCAGCGTCAGTGCGCCCGCTTCATCCGGGCCGAAGAGCAGAAATATGCGGATGTCGTTGCCCGGCGCATCCAGCGCCTTTTCGATCTGGGATCGATTGGCCTTCATTGGTCCGGCGCGGTGGCGACCTTTTGCGCCATGCGCGTCACGATCTGGTCGGCAACGCGGTCGGCGAGCCGTTCCAGCGCCGTATTCTCCGCCGCGATGGTCGCATATTCGCTGCTGGCGACATCGAGCCCCGCGTCGGAGCCGGCCGTCGCATCGATCACCACCGCGCCGGTGGCGTTGTCGAACAGTTGATAGCGCGCGCGCAAGGTGCGCCGCTCGCGCGTCACCGCGTCGTCGAGCCGCACGCCGAAGCCGGTGATCTGATCGTCGAGCTTCACCACGAGGCGATATTGCGGCGCCTGCCCGCGCGACACGGCCTCCAGCCTGTCATTGAGCGCATTGCGCACCAGCCAGCCCGCCTTGCCCTCGATCGGATCGACCTCGACGCTGCCGATACCTTGCGCCGCCGGGCCGGCCCTTCCGCCCGCATACATGGGCTTGAGGCCGCATCCCGTCAGCACGGCAAGCAAAGCGAACAGGGCAAAGAGGGCGGGCGCGCGTTTCATATCACTATGTTGACCAGACGATCCGGCACCACAATGATTTTCTTCGGCGTCGCTCCTTCTATAGTGCGCGCTACATTAGGCGCGGCAAGCGCCAGCGCCTCCAGCTCGTCTTGTCCCAGTCCCTTGGCAACGGTGATCGTGTCGCGCAGCTTGCCCATCACCTGACAGGCGATGGTCACTTCATCATCGACCAGCAATGCCGGGTCGACATCGGGCCATTGGGCATCGGCGATCAGGCCGCTCTGCCCCATATCGGCCCAGGCTTCCTCGGCGAGATGCGGCACCATCGGCGCGACCAGCAACGCGACCGTGCGGATCGCTTCGGTGCGGCTGGCGGAAGGCGCGGCCTTCTCGATGGCGTTGGCCAGCTCGTAAATCTTCGCCACCGCCTTGTTGAACGACAGCGCCTCGATGTCCTTCGCTATGCCGTCGATGGTCTGATGCAGCTTGCGGTCGAGCGCCTTGTCCTCGCCGCCCTCGCCCGTCTCGTCCACCGCGCCGAACAAGCGCCACAAGCGGTTGATAAAACGCCAGCTCCCCTCGATGCCGCTCGCCGTCCACGGCAGGTCGCGCTCCGGGGGTGAGTCCGACAGCATGAACCAGCGCACCGCGTCCGCGCCATATTGATCGACGATGTCATCGGGATCGACGACATTCTTCTTCGACTTCGACATCTTCTCGACGCGGCCGAGCGCTACCGGATCACCTGTAGCGATGACTACATAAATGTCGCCGCGCTTTTCCACTTCCTCGGGCGCCAACCATTTTCCGTCGGGCGCCTTGTAGGTCTCATGCGTCACCATGCCCTGCGTGAACAGGCCCGCAAACGGCTCCTTCACATCGATCTTGCCGCAGTAATTCAGCGCCCGCGTCCAAAAGCGCGCATAGAGCAGATGCAATATCGCATGCTCGATCCCGCCGATATACTGCCCGACCGGCATCCATTTTTCGGCCTCGGCCTTGTCGAACGGCTTGTCGTCCGGCTGGCTGGCGAAGCGGATGAAATACCAGCTTGAGTCAACGAACGTATCGAGCGTGTCCGTCTCGCGCCGCGCCGCCTTGCCGCATTTCGGGCAATCGACCTTGCTCCATGTCGGGTGCCGCTCCAGCGGATTGCCCGGCACCTCGAAGCTCACATCCTCAGGCAGCACCACCGGGAGCTGATCCTTGGGCACCGGCACGACGCCGCAGGCATCGCAATGGATGAACGGGATCGGCGTGCCCCAATAACGCTGGCGCGACACGCCCCAGTCGCGCAGCCGCCACACCGTCGTGCCCTTGCCCCAGCCCTCGGCCTCGGCGCGTGCGATCACCGCCGCCTTGGCGCTTTCGACGTCCATGCCATCGAGGAAATCGCTGTTGATGAGCGTGCCCGGCCCGGTATAGGCCTCTTCGCCGACCGGCGCATCCTTGCCATCGGTTGAAATCACGCGTGGCGTAGCCAGCATATATTTGCGCGCGAAATCAAGGTCGCGCTGGTCGTGCGCGGGCACCGCCATCACCGCGCCCGTGCCATAGTCCATCAGCACGAAATTGGCGACGAACAGCGGCAGCTTGCGTTCGGGGATGAACGGGTGGATCACCGATATGCCGGTGTCATAGCCCAGCTTTTCTTGGCTTTCGATCTCGGCCGCCGCGGTGCCGGATTTGCGGCACTCGTCGGCAAAAGCCGCGAGCTTCGCGTCGCCCTTCGCCAGCTCCAGTGCAATCGGATGGTCCGCCGCCACCGCCGCAAAGCTCGCGCCGAAGATCGTATCGGGCCGGGTGGAGAATACTTCGAGGCTATCTATATCACCTACTATAGAATCGAGCCTGAAGCGGAATTGCAGCCCCACCGATTTGCCGATCCAGTTCTCCTGCATCAGCTTCACCTTGTCCGGCCATTGGTCGAGGCCATCCAGCCCGTCGAGCAATTCATCGGCGAACTGCGTGATCTTCAAAAACCACTGATTGAGCTTGCGCTTCTCGACCAAAGCGCCCGATCGCCAGCCCTTGCCGTCGATCACCTGCTCGTTCGCCAGCACGGTCATGTCGACCGGGTCCCAGTTGACCGCGCTTTCCTTGCGATACACCAGCCCCGCCTCATACAGGTCGAGGAACAGCGCCTGCTCCTGCCCGTAATAGTCCGGTTCGCAGGTCGCCAGCTCGCGGCTCCAGTCGAGCGCAAAGCCCAGCCGTTTCAATTGCGCCTTCATGTTGGCGATGTTGGACCGGGTCCAGGCGCCCGGATGCACCTTCTTCTCCATCGCCGCATTTTCGGCGGGCATGCCGAACGCGTCCCACCCCATCGGGTGCAGCACTTCATAGCCCCGCATGCGGCGGAACCGCGCCAGCACATCGCCCATCGTATAGTTGCGCACATGGCCGATATGGATGCGGCCCGAAGGATAAGGGAACATCTCCAGCACATAGCTACGCGGCCTCGTGCTTTTGTCGTCAGCGCGGAAGCTCTGTTTCTCATCCCATATGCGCTGCCATCTGGCGTCCGCTTCCAGCGGGTTGAAGCGCCTTTGCATGTTTCATGCTCCCTCGAGCGCAATAGATCGCGCGACTACAACCATAAACGGGGCGCAGTGCGCAACGCCCCGGCATTTACCCGTAAAATCAGGAGGCGATCAGTCCTGCGTGATCGCCATGCGGCGCAGGTCGCGCGCCTTGGTGAGGATGATCTCCTCCAACTTCTGCACGGTCGCGGCCTTCACCGGCGCGTCGATCCACTGCCCGCCTTGCATCACCTGACGACTCGCCGCCACGCGCAGCGCATCGGCGCGCAGATCCTGATCGAGGATCGTCACGGTCAGCTTCATGCGCTCGCCCGCCGCGTCGGGGTTGGCATACCAGTCGGTCACGATCACGCCGCCATTGGAATCGGTTTGCAGCAAGGGCATGAACGACAGGGTTTCGAGGCTTGCCCGCCACAAATAGCTGTTCACGCCGATGGTCGTCACCCTTGATGCGGCAAGGTCCGCTTTCGGGCGCGCCTTGTTGCCGCCGCAGGCCGCCAGCGCGACCAGAGCCGCAAAACCGAGCAATTTTAACGAAGAACGGGGGGTGAACCGCGTGGTCATGACGTAGTTTTCCTGGTTGCGGGACCGGGCTTGTCGCCGCACTCCCGATGGCAATGCTTGTCGCATCTATAGCCACATGGCATCAATCGGCAAGTGCGCTGTTCATCGGGTCTCGCCATGGGGGCCACGCGGCGCTTCCTTTGGAAAGCAGTGGGCAGGGCCATCTGTGTGTTTTCGGCAACAGCGCCGCAAATAAAGCGCCGAGGCGTTGGCAATCTGCGGCCACACTGTCTATAGTCGGGCAGAAGAACAAAGGGAGCAGAGTCGGGTTCGTCATGGCCGGGTTCAGGGACAAAATGATTTGGGTATTGGCAGGCACCGCGATTTGCGTTGCCGCTGGTCCCGCAATGGGCGCGGCAAGCGACCTGATGCGCGCGCGTTCCATTGCGCCTGTGTCGCTCAATGAACTGGGCAGCATCTCGTCCTTCACCCCCTCCATCCGCGATGAAAAGCTGCAATCGGCCTATGCCAAGGCGGTTCTGAGCGGCAGCGGCAAGAATTTCCGCTTCACCCCGACCAGCGGTTCGATGAGCGGCCGCCGCTCGATCACCGTGCTGGTGCGCGCGGACAGCGACATGGCCCGGTCGGATGATCGCGCGGCCCCGTCGCTCGGCATCGCCCCTCTGGCCTTCAATCTCGACGCCTCGCGCGGCTGGCGCAAATTCGCGCTGCCCGAATCGGTCGGCCGCAAGCCGCTCGATCCGATCGTGCCGGAGCTGGCGGGCGCGAAAAATTTCTCGCTGGAAACGGTGCGCAGCTCGCGCATCAAGACCGATATTCGCCTCGATGCGAAGCGCGATGTCGGCACCGCGCCGCAAACGCTGGCGGGCGAGCGTCAATATAGCGTCGATGCCGCGACCAGCTATTCGCTGACGCGCAACCTCAATGTCACCGCCGGCGTCCGCTACGCCAGCCCGGACAACCGCCTCGCCCCGATCACCGATCAGCGGCAGGACAATCAGGCGGTCTACGTCGGAACCATCTTCAAGTTCTGATTTCTGCGAACCGTTCCCCCGGCGGATGGTCCGCTCGTTTCCTAGAGTCGTTCCGGTTCAAGTTGAACCAAAACGACTCTGCATTATTCTTTGATTTCCGTGATTTCCGAGCCGCCAGATGATTACCTGCGGTGAACTGCGTTTCCATCTGGCTCGAAATCACTCTAAAGGGTTTACGCTGCATGCTCCAGGCTTGGAGCGCACTTGACCTGATTACGCCCCGCCTCCTTGGCCGCATACATGGCCTTGTCCGCGCGTTCGATAAAGGCGGCGGCGGTTTCGTCCGGCTGGAGCGTTGCTACACCGACGGACATCGAGATTTTCCCGACTTCCTTGCCATCCGATCGGCTCTTGAGCGCGCGGGAGTTCAGCCTTTCACAAAAGCGCTGCGACATTTTTTCGGCCTCGGCCAGATTACGCTGCGGCAGCAGCACCACAAACTCCTCGCCGCCAATTCGTGCCGGATGGCCAAGACTGCCGAAATGCTTGACCATCGTGCCGGCAACATAGCGCAGCACCTCATCGCCCAGCTTGTGGCCCCATGTATCATTGAACTTCTTGAAATGATCGACATCGCCAAAGGCCAGCGACAGCGGCTGATTCACTCGTCTGGCTTCGGCAATGGCCTCGGCCAGCATTTCATCGAAGCTGCGCCGGTTGGGAAGCGCCGTGAGGGCATCCGTATCGCCATCGGCCTTCGCTTTTTCCAAATCTTTGCGCAGAACCGAAAGCTCCGAGCTGGCCGAGGCGAGGCTCGATTCGAGAGACGCCGTGCGCTCCGTCATTGATCTGGTTTGCGATATGAGGTCGGAAATGATGGCAACGGCATCCGGGCCGATATTGAGCGCACCAAGGTTGATCGCTCCATTTGTAAGCGAAGCCGAATAGGATGCGGCGTCTCCAGCCGCAGTAGACGCGGCTCCAATCATTGCCGCCAATTGTTCATCGAGATTGGCCATATGGTGCGCAATATCGATCTTGCCCCGTTCCGGGCCTGCGGCTTCGCGGATGCGCTGGAAGGCGCCAGAGTCGAGGCTTTTGGATTGCGCCATTTCGGTGTCGAACAGCGCGCAAACCTGCTGATCCGAGCGCGTTATAAACCGGTGGCAGATTTCATAATTCTCCGGCGAAGCATCGACGCCCGCCGCCAGAAGGATTTGGCCTATCTTGTCGATAATATCGGCTTGCCGCACGGAATATTCTTTCTTTAAGCTTAAGCTTTTGCCCACATTGGTCCAGCGCGCGCATGCCTGCACAGCCGCGCCTTTCCCCACAGGGCCATCTACTGTTTATGTGGTTACAGATTGCTTAAGCATGATCTGAGTGCCAGCGCGCAGCGCGTGTCAGCGATCCTCACTCCGCCCCACCAGCCCGTCGATCCCCGCCCAGCCATAGGCGCCCAGCGCCTTCATCCTCCTGAACCGCCGCTCCGTCATGCCGCCTAGCGCGATCACCGGCGCGCGGGATGCGCGCGCGAGGCTGGCGAAGCGCAGCGGGCCGAGCGCCGGTGCGCCGGGGTGCGACCGGGTCGGGAATAGCGGCGAGAGGAAGACAAGATCGACGCCCATGCGGTTGGCCAGACCGATCTCGCGCAGATCATGCGCCGCTGCGGTCAACAGGCCGCCTCCGCGCCCCCGTGCCGCGCGTTGGCGCAGCGAGACATGCGCCCCATCGGCTTTCCCCGCACCGCTGATCGCATCCGCGCCGCCGGTTAGCAGTATCAACCCCCTGCGCCGCGCCACCGCCCGCACCTGCTGATACAGCGCGCGCCGTGCCCCTCGATCCAGTTGATAATGTCGGAACACCACGCCGCTGCCCCGTGGCAGGCGCGCGATGGCGCTTAATAATATAGCATCCGCTACACGTTCGTCGGTGAACAGCCACAGTTTCGGGCAAGGCTGCGATACGCCGCCACATCGGGCGAAGGGAACGCATTTTGTCTGGAACAGCGGCATGGCCACTTCTATAGCGACCCGCATGAGCAGTTCCACCACAGAAGCGCCGTCCCCCGCCAGCCCGCTCGATGCCGTGCGCGCCAGCATCGCCCACGCCGCCGCGCTCGCCGGGCGCGACGCGGCCGATGTCACGCTTGTCGCCATATCGAAAACGCAGCCGGTCGAAGCGATCCGCGCGCTGATCGCAGCGGGCCAGCGCACTTTTGGCGAAAACCGGGTGCAGGAGGCGCAGGCGAAATGGCCGGAACTGCGCGCCGAATTCCCGGATCTGGCGTTGCATCTCGTCGGCCAGCTGCAAAGCAACAAGGCGGATGATGCGGTCGCGCTGTTCGATGTCATCCATTCGCTCGACCGGCCCTCGCTGGTGAGCGCCTTGAGCCGCGCGATGGACAAGGCGGGGCGGCGCGTCCCCTGTTTCGTGCAGGTCAATATCGGCGAGGAGCCGCAAAAGGGCGGGTGCCCGATCGCCGATGTGCCCGCGCTGATCGCGCTGGCGCGCGCCGCCGATATTCCGGTCGCGGGCCTGATGTGCGTGCCGCCGCACAAGCGCTTCCAGCAAAAGTGGGAACCGGTTTTGCGTCCGGAAGCGCGTCAAACAAACGACTCTGTCGAGGCCGCGCCCTATTTCGCGCTGCTGGCGAAGATTGCGCGCGAACAGGGCCTGTCGGGCCTCTCCATGGGCATGTCGGGCGATTATGAAACGGCGGTCATGCTGGGCGCGACTTATGTGCGCATCGGCACCGCCCTGTTCGGCGCGCGCGATAATTTATAGTACTCGATACAAAACTGCCCCGGTTTCCTGTCGAAACCCGGAGCAGTCCTGACACTCAAAACGGGTGTGCAGTTACGCCGTCAGAACTTACCCCGCAGCGTAATCCCATAAGTGCGCGGTTCGGCGAGATAGGCCGAGAAAAGCTGCGTCGCCGTAGCCGCTCCCGCCTGCACCGATGCCACCGATCCGCTGCCCTGCAACGGCGAGTTGAACGCGACCTGGGTATATTTGGTGTTGAACACATTCTGTCCCCAGAATTCCACCGCCCAGCGTTCCTCCGGCCCGCGAATGCCGATGCGCGCATTCCACACGCTATAGCCGTCCTGATTCTTTTCGGGGAACAGGTCGGAGCCGGTGTTATAGTCGCTCGTCATGCGCCCGTCGAAATAGACGAGGCCGGAAAGTCCGCTGGAACCGATGTCCGGTGTCCACGCGAAGCTCATTGTCGTGACGATTTCCGGCGCATTGCTGTTGATGTTGCCGGGCAGCAGGAACAGCGCCGGATCGAGCGGCGTCTGGCCGTCGCCGCTGCCGACCAGCGTGTCGCGGAATTTCGCCTTTGCATAGGTCAGGCCACCGCTCACCCGCACATTGCGCACCGGCGACGCGGACAGCTCCAGCTCGACGCCCTGGCTGATGAGGCCCGCCTCGACATCGTCCTCGGCGCAGCGCCCGCCGCCCGCATCGATCGATCCGGGCGTCAGCGTGCCGCTACAGCCGTTGATATTCTGCACGACGAAGCTGGTGCCGTTGAAGGTGTTGAGCTGGAAGTTGCTGAACTCCTGCCGGAAGGCGGCGATGTTGGCGCTCCAGTGGCGCTGGCTGTATTTCATGCCGATTTCGAACGCATTGACCTTCTCCGCAGCGAACCGCAGCGAAGCCGCGTCGGCATTGCTGCGCGGGCTGAAATAGGTGAAAGGCGAAGATGTCGGCGTAGACAGGCCGGTATTGCCCAGCTCGAACCGGTCGAGATTATAGCCGCCCGCCTTATATCCGCGCGAATAGCTGGCATAGAGCAGCATGCTGTTGGTTGGCTTGTATGACAGCACCCCGGTGCCGGAGAATTCGCCGTCGCTCATGCTGTCGGCAAGGTCGAGCGCATTGAGGCCGGTGCTGCTGTTACCGAGACAGGCGAGTGTCAATATGCCGCCCGCCGCACTTGCCGCCGCCGCACCAAGGCCGCCGCCCACAACAGGAGCAAGCTGGGTCTGCAATGCAGCGCAGGTGGCGTTGTTGTTGTTGAGATCGGCCGAGAAATCCTTGCTCTCATGTGTGTAGCGCAGGCCGAGCGTCAGATCGAGCTTATCGGTGATATGCACGATGTTATGCGTGAACAGCGCCCAGTTCTCGCTCTTCTGATAATAGCGCGAGTCCGTGTCGCCGCTGCCGCCCGGAATGTTCAGCAACGCCGTCAGAGCTGGGGCAAGGGGCTGCTGCGCAGCTGGCAGCCCAGCGATAAGCGCGGAGACACCGGCGTTTGAACCGCACAGGCTATAAGGAAAGCCGGTGGGCGGGGCACCATTGGGCGGCGCGACCGGGAAGCTGGCCGTCAGCAGGCGGCAGGTGGCGAATTTTCCGTAATCCGCACCGAATACGATATTGTCGCGCAGCGTCAGCTTTTCATTGGCATAATAGCCGCCCACGAGCCAGTCGAGCTTGTCCTCGAAGGCCGATCCTTGCAGGCGCAATTCCTGCGTGAAGGTCTTGAACTGGCGGAACGTGTCGGGGTCGCGGTAAAGAATGTCCGCCGCGTTATAATCATAATCGCCATAATCCTTGGACTTATAATCCCGATAGGCGGTGATGCTGGTCAGCTTCGCATTGCCGAAATCATAGTTGATCTCGGCTGAAACGCCCCAATCCTTGAGCTTGCTGCCATATTCCCGGCCCGGCGTGATATAGGCTTCGCGCGCATAGGGGTCAGGATTGGTCGGCACCGATCCGGGATGGATTCCGTTGAGAATTTCCCGGATGCGGCTGGTGGTCGGGCTGGGGGCGGAATCGCCCGGAACGCCGGGCGTTGGATCGATGACTTCCCGCGTCGAGATATAGGCCGCCGCGCAGCAGCTCTCGTCGCGGTTTGTATAATCGCCGATCAGGCGGATCGAGAGATCGTCATTCGGTTCGAACAGCGCCTGCCCGCGCAGGAAATAGCGGTCGCGGTCGTTCGCATCGCCCACTTTGGCGCCGGTGCCGTCGACCAGCTTCATGAAGCCGTCGCGCTGCGACCATACGCCGTCCAGCCGCAAGGCGACATTTTCGCTCACCGGGCCGGTTATGCTGGCCGACGCGCGCCAGAAATCATAATTGCCATAGGTGATCTCGCCCTTGGCGCCGAAGGTGAATTCCGGTGCTTTGGATACGATGTTGATGAGACCCGCCGAGGCGTTGCGACCGAACAGCGTGCCCTGCGGCCCGCGCAGCACCTCGATGCGTTCGATCTCGCCCAAATCTGTCAGGCCCGCGCCGGTGCGGGAGCGATAGACGCCATCGATGAACACGGCAACCGAGCTTTCGAGGCCCGGATTGTCGCCAACCGTGCCGACGCCGCGAATACGCGCCGCGCCGTTCGCTTCCGATCCGGTCGAGGATACGAGCAGCGATGGCGCGAGCTGGTTGAGCTGACGGATATCGTTGCCGCCGCTGTTCTGCAGGCTGGCCGCCGTAACCGCCGAAACCGCGATCGGCACAGAGGAAAGTGGGCTTGCGCGCCGCGTCGCCGTGACGATAATGGCGTTGCCATCCATATCGTCGGGGGTGGTCGCGCCGCTCTGGTCTATACCGGAAGAAGCATCTTCCTGAGCATAGGCATTTATGCTGAAAGCTATAGCGGCAATCGCCGCTCCATATGAAAGCAACCGAAGGCCGTGTGTCATTGTGGCACCCTTTCTACGCATGAACTTTTGCCCGCCCATGTCATGTCTTTATGCAGTCAGTATGATCCATATTCTCGATCTGGCAAGAGGAACCGTGCGAATTTGGATCAGAAGTGGTATTTGTCACACACCAAGCCATTGACTGACCCCGCTGTTATGGATGCTAAAGCAAGTTATGTCTTATCTATTGCTGCCGTTATAGGATGATGATGAACCGGAAAAACTTAACAAACTCCGAATCTTTCTGCGTCGCGGCGCTTTATCGTTTCGTATCTTTTGAAAACCCCGCCGACTTGTGCAGTCGCGTAAAGAAGCTGTGCGCTTCTCTTGATATTCGCGGCACGCTCATCATTGCGGAGGAAGGTATTAACGGCACTGTTTCGGGCAGCGATGCGGCCATTGGCGAACTCGTCGGCTATCTCAAAAATTTGCCGGGCTGCGCCGAAATGGATGTCAAATACTCCCGCGCTGCAACACAGCCTTTCGGGCGGATGAAAGTGAAGCTGAAACGCGAAATCGTGACGCTGGGGGTAGAGGGGGTCGATCCGGTTGGAAAGGTGGGCACTTATGTCGAGCCGCTCGATTGGAATGCGGTCATTTCCGACCCTGAAGTGATTTTAGTAGACACGCGCAACGATTATGAGGTGGCGATCGGCACATTCAGAGGTGCGATCAACCCGCAAACGCGCAGCTTCCGAGATTTTCCTCAATGGCTGGCGCGGGCCCGCGAAACATGGGAGGCGGAAGGAAAAGCGGCTCCGAAAATCGCCATGTTCTGCACAGGCGGGATTCGATGCGAGAAGTCAACGGCGCTGGCCCGCAATATGGGCTGCGAAGAGGTCTATCATCTGAAAGGCGGCATTCTCAAATATCTTGAGGAGGTCTCAGTGGAGCAAAGCCTTTGGCAGGGGAACTGCTTCGTATTCGACGACAGGATTTCCGTCGCTCATGGGCTGGCGCCGACCGACGATGCGATTTGCAGGGAATGCGGCCATCCCTACTCGCTGCAGGACGTTCATGTCTGCATGACAGAAAAATCTTACAAGGCAGATCAAAAAAAAGCCGCCCCGAAGGGCGGCGGAAAGTTTTAGGAGAGGATGCCTGAAAGGCAGGTTCTTTGTGCAACCGCAGCATAAATATTGCAACTGCGAAAAAGAGTGATCTGGTTGCATTTTTTGCAACTGTAACAATTTTGTCGGCATTCCGTAACGTAAACCGGATATGGACCCGTATCTTTATCGCTCAAAAAAGATGTTGCGGATCATCAATGACCGGCCTGCGGTCCTCGTTCCAGCCCTGATTCGGCGAGTTGGTTATCAATCTGCGCCATCAACCGCTGCAACCCCGCCTCATCCTTTGCTTCGGCGCGGGCGACGAGCACATCCTGCGTATTCGATGCGCGCAGCAACCACCAACCGTCTTCGGTATTGACGCGCGCGCCATCGGTATCGTTGACATTGGCGTTCGCCGCCTTCAGCCGCGCCAGAACTTCCTCTATTACCGCGAATTTACGGCTCTCATCGACCTGAAAGCGCATTTCGGGCGTGTTAATCATGTCAGGCATCTCGCCGCGCAACTGCGTCACGCTCTTGCCCAAGGTGGTGGCAGCGCGAATCAGGCGAATCGCGCCATAAAGAGCATCGTCAAAGCCGTAATATTCATGCTTGAAGAAGATATGGCCGCTCATTTCGCCGGCGAGCGGGCTATCGGTTTCCTTCATTTTGGACTTTATCAGGCTGTGGCCGGTCTTCCACATCAAGGGCTTGCCGCCCAGATCGGCGATGCGGTCATAGAGTGCCTGGCTCGCCTTCACATCGGCAATAATCGTCGCGCCCGGCACTTCGCGCAGCACCGGCTCGGCGAAGATAGCGAGCAGCTGGTCGCCCCAGATCACCCGGCCTTCGCCGTCGATTGCGCCGATACGGTCGCCATCGCCATCGAAAGCCACGCCGAAATCGAGCTTCTTCTCCGCGACAAGCGCTTTCAGGTCGGCCAGATTCTTCTCTTCGGTAGGATCGGGATGATGGTTGGGGAAATTTCCGTCGACTTCGGTGAACAGCGTATGATGCTCACCCGGCAGCAGGTGAACGAGCTTGTCTACCACTGGCCCCGCCGCACCATTGCCCGCATCCCAGCCGATCTTGTAGGCTGCGCCGTCAAATCCTTCGAGCAGGCGCGCGACATAACGGTCCATGATGTCGATCCGGTCGCTGCCCGCAGCAACGCCGGAAGCGGGCGTGTCCCAATCTCCTTCGGCCGCCATTTGGCCCAGTCGCTGAATATCCTCGCCGAAAAAGGGACGGTGCTGAAACACCATCTTGAAGCCGTTGTAATTGGCGGGGTTATGGCTGCCGGTTATCTGGATGCCGCCGTCTACCTGCTCCACCGCTTCGGCATAATATAGCATTGGCGTCGGCCCCATGCCGACGCACAGGGCGTGGATGCCGCTGTCGTTCAGGCCCTTCACCAGCGCTGCCTCAAGTATCGGAGAACTGGTGCGGCCATCATAGCCGACTGCGACGCTCTTGCCGCCCGCGCGGCCGATCAATGTGCCGAAGCCGCGGCCAATGGCATAGGCGTCCCCCTCGCCGAGCGTTTCGCCGACAATGCCGCGAATGTCGTATTCGCGCAGAGAAGTAGGGTGGAAATTGTGGGTCATCAGATGTCCTGCGGAAAATTAAGAGGGCTGTTCGGGATGCGACTGGCTGTTTGCATGAATATGACGCAACATGATATCGCGCGCCTGATTGATCTTTTCTGCGAGCGCCTGTGTGCCGCCTGCGTCGGGATGCGTTTTGGCGATCAGACGGCGATGCGCCGCGCGTACCGCTTCTTCGTCGGCATCTGCCTCCAGCCCCAGCAGCGCCCGAGCCTCACGGACGGCTTCGGTGTCCTCCGCACGGGGGGGAGGCGTCTGCGGGCGTTGCGCTATGCGTGGACTCTTGAAGCGGCGTAACGCGTAGAACGCGCTGACCGCCAGCGGCACACCGCCCATAATCGGTTTTCCGCGCGCGGCCATGATCGCGCCGACAATGGCAAGGCCCAGCATCATGCCGTCGGTCGTGGTCATGCGCTGCAACCGGCCGGTCCAGACCAGCCAGGCCGCAATCACGACAAGAAACAGCGCGAGAAAACCCATCAGGCGGCGCTCGGTTCGGTTTCTTTTTCTTCTTCCGCCTGTTGCGCCACGGCGGGGAGGGCGAGGCCGGCCACCATTTCCCGCAATTCCTGTCGCGCGGCAAGATGGCTGAAACCGAGGCCGCCCAGCTGCCCCTTGTCGAGCAGGGTGAGGCCGGAGGGAAACAGCTCGCGGAAGATCACGCGTTCGGACAGGCCGGGAATGACGCGGAAGCCCACCCGTTTGGAAAGCTCGCTCAGCGCTTCGCCGACCCGGCGCATATTGCGCGCTTCAAGATGTTGCAGACGGTTGCGCAGCACCACCCAGTCGATGGTGACGCCGTCGCTTTTCGCACGCGCCTTGCGGGCATCGAAGATCAGCTCGGAATAAAAGGACAGCCGCTTCACCTTGAAACTTTCCGCATCGACCTGACCGATCAGATCAAAATCGACGAAGCTGTCGTTCATCGGCGTGACCAGCGTATTGGCGCGCGCGGCCATATATTTGGCGAATGCGTCGTCACGTCCCGGCGTATCAATAATCAGAAAGTCGCTGCTCTCGCTCAACGCGCGATATTGCGTATCCAGCTCCGCGTCATCCGATCCGGTGAACACAGCGAAATCGGGGGTCGGCAAGTCGATCTGGCGGCGGCGTGCGGTTTCGATGCGATTTTCCATATAGCGGGTAACGGTGCGCTGGCGCGGATCGAGATCGAGCATCGCCACCTTGTGCCCCATCGTGGCGAGGGCGACGCCGGTATGCACCGCCGTGGTCGATTTGCCGGTGCCGCCTTTCTCATTGGCGAAAACGATTATATGACATGAATTACCGGACATGGGGATTTCACAACCCTTTCGAACATTTATATGCATGTGCGCGGTCCGTCTCATGGGAATGTCGCGCCCGCCTGAACCAACGCCTTACCGGAGCCTTTTTCACCGTGCAAATCATCCGTGACCTCAAGACACTCAGGCAGGCGATTTTTTCGCTGCGATCGACTGGCGCCGACCGAGCACGGCTTGCTCTGGTTCCCACGATGGGCGCGCTGCATGACGGGCATATGAGCCTCGTGCGTGCCGCAGCAAGCCGTGCCGATCATGTTATTGCCTCGATTTTCGTCAACCCGACACAATTCGGGCCGCATGAGGATCTCGACGCCTATCCGCGGCAGGAGGCGCAAGATGCGGCAATGCTGGAGGCGGAGGGCGTGGCGATCCTCTGGGCGCCGACCGTGGGAGAGATGTATCCTGATGGTTTCGCCACGAGCATTTCCGTGCGCGGCATCAGCGAGGGGCTGTGTGGCGGCGCACGGCCCGGACATTTCGATGGCGTGGCGACCGTGGTGGCGAAGCTGTTCAATCAGGTGCAACCCGATGTCGCGCTGTTCGGGGAAAAGGATTATCAGCAGTTGGCCGTCATTCGCCGCATGACCCGCGATCTTGATCTGCCCGTCGAGATTCACGGCGTTCCGACTGCCCGTGCGGAAGATGGTCTCGCGCTCTCCTCACGCAATGCCTATCTGTCTGCCGATGAGCGGCAGCGGGCGGCGGAACTGCCATCGGCGCTGCGCGATGGCGTGCGCCAGCTGGAGGCAGGCGGCGATGTTCGGGCGGTTGTCGGGGACATATATTCGCGGCTGAAAAAGGCGGGGTTCGACCCGATAGACTATGTCGAGCTGTGCGATGCAGTATCGCTGGAGCCGGTCCTCACGCTTCACGCGCCAGCCAGATTGTTAGCGGCGGCGCGCTTGGGCGAGACTCGCCTCATCGATAATATGGCCGTAAAATCAATGCTATAATTTCGGTGCTCGGCGGTTGGTCGCATATCGACCACGCAGTTAACCAAATATTATCCATGATTCGCAAAGGTGCAATCCATCAAAAACCACGAGGGGGTGATTGATTGTGGCCAATAGCATCAAAACCGCACAGTTTCTGATCGAAAGCCGTTTGACGGACGCCGCGCGCGGTAATCCGCAGGCCTGCTATGATCTGGGCATTGCCTATAGCTGCGGCACCGGCGGTGTCGATATCGACCTGATCGAAGCGCATAAATGGTTTAATCTGGCTGCTCTTGCGGGGAGCGAGGAGGGGCAGGCGCTTCGCGGCGAAATCGCGGAAGAGATGACGGCCCGCGAAATCGCCGAAGCCCAGCGTCAGGCCCGCGCCTGGTTGAATGCCACCGGCGCCCGCAACGCAGCCTGATCCATATTCTATGATTTTTTGAAGGGCGTGCGTTCATCTAGCCACGCCCGATCCCGCTCTACCGCTTGCCGTTCCTGACTGAGAAAGCGGTCGACAGCCGCCCGGAAATTTGCATCAGCTATATAATGCGCCGACCAAGTGGCGACCGGCTTATAACCGCGCACCAGCTTGTGCCCGCCCTGCGCCCCGGCCTCCACCCGCTTGAGCCCCCGCATGATGGCGAAATCGATCGCCTGATAATAGCATAGTTCGAAATGCAGGAAGGGCGCATCCTCGGTGCAGCCCCAATAGCGGCCGTAAAGCGCATCCGCCCCGATCAAATTCAGCGCGCCTGCAATCGGCTGCCCATCGCGCAGGGCCAGCACCAGCAGTATCTTCTCGGCCATGCGTTCGCTTATCAGGTCAAAAAAGGTGCGAGTCAGATAGGGTCGCCCCCATTTGCGCGACCCTGTATCCTGATAAAATTGCCAGAAGGCGCCCCAATGTTCCGGGCGGATCGCATCGCCGCTAAGCTGGACGATCTCCAGCCCTTCCTGCGCGCGGGCCCGCTCCTTGCGCAGCGTTTTGCGCTTGGCACTGGACAGCGCCGCCAGAAAATCATCGAAGCTGGCATAGCCCGCATTTTCCCAGTGAAACTGGCTGTCCTGCCGGATCAGCCAGCCGGCCGCCTCGAACAGGGGTATTTGTTCCGGGGTGACAAAGGTAGCGTGCGCGGAACTCAGCTCATTCTGCTGCACCATTTGTTCGGCGGCCGCTATCAATCCATAGGCGAGATCCGACCTCTCCTTGTCCCGCATCAGCAGGCGTTCGCCCGGCACCGGCGAAAACGGCACGGCGATCTGCAATTTCGGGTAATAGCTTCCGCCCGCCCGTTCCCATGCGTCCGCCCATGCATGATCGAACACATATTCGCCCTGACTATGATTTTTGAGATAGGCAGGGGTGCAGGCGAGTATTTCGTCATTTTTTCCTTCGATGAGGATCGGCGCGGGCTGCCAGCCGGTGCCGGGACCGACGCTGCCCGATTCTTCAAGTGCCGCGAGAAAATCATGGCTCAGAAACGGGTCGATGTCGCCTGCGCATGCATTCCATTGCGCGGCGTCCAGCCCCGCGATTCCCGGCGCGAGCCGGGCAATCAGCTCCGATGCGGATTCTCTATCGGCCATCGGTGGCGTCTGCACTCCCCTCGAATATCGGCGCATCGGCATAAGCGGCGACGGTGCGCCACTGGTCCGCGGTGCGCACGGTCCAGCTCAGCACAGGGAAACCCGCCTGACGCGCGCTGGTTGCAAAAGGACTGGGCAGGTCACGGATATCATAAGCCAGAAAATCGGGATGCGCATAGCGCATTGCAAGATGGCGCTTGCAATATCCCCACATACCGCGCGCTTCCTCTTCCGTCACGACAAGGCCACGCGGAACATGAGGCGCGTGCTTGCGAAACCAGCGCGAGATTCGCGGATCAAAAGACATGACAGCAATGTTGCCTTTATAGTCAGCCAAGGCGCGTCGGACCATTTCGCACAAGGGCGCAACGGCTTCTTGTGCCGTTATTTTCATTTCTATCAGCAGCGGTACGCGGCCCTCGACGCGTGCTAACAAGGCAGCGAGGCGGGGAATGGAGCCATTGTCGCCATCGAGCAGAATAGCGTCGAGCCGATCGGAGGCAAAAGCGGAAAAACGACCGCCCGCCCCGGTCAGACGGTCTAGCGTGTCATCATGAAAGACATAAACCACGCCATCGGCGGACAGGCGCACATCGCATTCGATGCCATATCCCGCATCAATGGCGGCCTGAAAGGCGGGCAGGCTGTTTTCGAGCGGCTGGCGACCCTCATGCAATCCGCGATGTGCATAGCGCCACTCGCCCAGAAAGGCGATGCGCGCAGGGTCGGGCGGGGCGGGGAGGAACATGGCTTCGTCTTATCGCTTCTCCGCCGGGCCTTCCAGCAGCCGCTCCCTGATCCAGTTTTCCGCCTCATGCCAATTGTCGATGCGGGCATGTGCATGGGGTGCGGGGGCAATATGGCACGCGATTTCCGGCTCGCCTACCATATGCAATCGCCATGCTTCAGGCACATGCCGGGCGACGGAGGCGTGATGCTGCGCGAGATCGTCAATGAAGAGCGTGACGCCAGGTTGCCATGCGTCGATCAGCTTGCGCGCGGGGGCGCCTTTGCCGCCCTGATTCCAGTGCACATCATGGTCGATGCCAATGGCGCGGAGCTGGGCAATGCGGGCATCATGCGCTTCCTCGCCGATATTGGTCAGCACCACGATGTCGGCGATGTCCGAAAGCCGCCCCAGCACATCCAGCGCACCGTCGATCGGGGTCTGGCGATGCATTTCCGTCCGGAAAAAAGCGCGCAGCAGATCCCAGACCTCGCCCTGTTCCAATATCGTTCCGCAGGCCTTGCGGCGCAACGCGTTCACGAAATCATGATTCTCGAAGCTGAAATGCACGTCGTGGACTTCATCCAGCCATGCTCGAAACGGCACGACCATATGCAGCAGCACTTCGTCGCAATCGGTGATGATGAGCGGGCGGTTCATCGCGCCAGCCCCTGCGCCGCCGCGATCAACTGGCCCGGCAGCACCCCCAGTGCGTCGGCGCAAGCCAGCAGATCCGGCTCATGGCCTGCAAGAAAATCGAGCGTCGCGCCCAGAATGAGCGGATTGTCGGCTCCCTGTCGCAACTGTCCGGCATCCAGGCCGGTCAGCGCAAGCAGCCGCTGGGCGCGATCATTGTCGCTCACCGTCCATGCCAGCGCGCGAAGAGCCAGAACCTCGGGGTTTTGCGGTGAGGCGCCATTGCCATTTTCGTGCCGGGGGCGCATGAATATCCTCCGAAGGTCGGGAAAATGCAGGACGGATGACCGCATTGCAGGGTGAAAAGTGACGAAACGCATTCTGGTTGTCGAGGACAATGAGCTTAATCTCAAGCTTTTTTGTGATCTTCTCAAGGCGCATGGCTATGAAACCCGCGCGGTTTCCGATGGGCGCGAAGTGCTGAATGCGGCGCACGCATTTGCGCCGGACCTTGTCATCATGGACATCCATTTGCCGCATGTCAGCGGGCTTGATCTTATCGTCGCGCTCAAGGGCGATGCGGCACTGGCGGCGTCGCCGATCATGGCTGTGACCGCTTATGCGGGCAAGGGCGACGAGGAGCGCATTCGCGCAGCGGGGGCGGAAGCCTATGTCTCCAAACCCATATCGGTAATGAAATTCGTCGAGGTGGTCGGCTCGCTGCTGAAGTGATTTCGAGCCAGATGCAATGAAAAAGCCCGGACCGCGATGGCCGGGCTTTTCATCTGTTTCCGTCGCGCGCCTATATTCGACACGCTGCAGGAATCACTTGATCTTGGCTTCCTTGAACTCGACATGCTTGCGCACAACCGGATCATATTTGCGGAAGCTGAATTTTTCCGTCTGCGTGCGCGGATTCTTCTTCGTCACATAGAAGAAGCCTGTGTCGGCGCTGCTCACAAGCCTGATTTTCACTGTGGCTGGCTTCGCCATGGCCCGTTCCTTCAAAAACTCTGTTGAAAAAATAAGAGCGGCCTTACGCAAAGCCGCCCGCTTTCAGCGCGCGCTCATGAGGCAGATTTGTCTGCTTGTCAACATGGAGATGTGTCTCCGCCTTCCCCGAAAGAAAAAACAGGAGCGGAATTGGCGAGGGTTTACGCGCTGTTAAGGCTTTGCCCGCATCATCCACTGTGATGGGGCGGGAGATGGCATATGCATTACGACGCACTGAATATTGTCCGTTCCGGCCTGAAAAACCGAATCGACGCGATCGCCGCGCAACAGGGGCATATCAGCCTCCCGCGTATCTGCGAACAGATTGACCTCATCCGCCATGATGCCCGCGCTTATGGTCTGGAGCCGGTCGAGCGACTGGCATCCACGCTGGAATCGGCGCTGGCCCAGGGCGGTCTCGGCCCGGTGCTGCTGTCCTATCTCGATTTGATGCGCGATGCGGTGGAGTGTGAGGACAACAGCCCGGAAAGCAGCACCGCCTATCTCGCGGCGCTATCGTTGCGCCTCGGGCATTGAGCGCCCTCCAATCATTGCGTGACACAAGGCCATAACGCCGGGTAAAGCGATCAGGGCGAAATGACATTGCGCGGCTGGGCGCGCGAGATCAGCGCGTATACATCGCTGTAAACTGAGGTCCGCTCGGTCGATGGATGCATTTCTTCTTTCCTTGATGCTCTGCCTGCTCGTCGAGAGCGCGAGTGAAACGCCGCGACTGGCGTGGGCGCTGCGCCAACGCTACAATCACAGTCTGGGCGTTACCCTCGGAGTCATGCTGGGTCTTGGTGCCAATGCCGCGGTCGCGGCAGTCGCGGGCAAGATGATTGCAGGGATGCTGACATCCGAAGCGCGGGATCTGTTCTTCGCCTTCGCACTGGGCGCAGCAGGTTTGGGCCTGATGTTCCGCGCAAGACGCGTCGATCGGTTGGCAGGGTGGAAGCTGGGCGCGTTCCTTACCAGTGCGCTGGGGTTTTTCATTCTGGGCTTTGGCGAAAGTGCGTCATTTTTGATTGCCGGTATCGCCGCCGCGCGCGCTGACCCCTGGATGGCGGCGGTGGGAGGCGGAGCGGGCACGATGATCGCCTGTCTGGTGCTGCCCCATATCGTCGAGACACAGACACGGCTTTCCATGACCTGGGTCAAGGCATCGCGCATCGGCGCGGCCATAATGCTTATGCTGGCGGCCTTCTTTGTGGCGATGGGCGCGCTGCGTCTGCTCTGATCGGAAATTTCGATCAGAAAAACCGAAATAATCCACAAGGCTTACGGCACAAAATATGCGATCATGCGATCTGAAGCTTCATCCAAAGGAGGATTTATGGCCCCGAAAAAGCAGAAGCCGGCTAGCGAAAAATTGAAAACGCCGACGGATCTTAAAGATAACCAGACGATGAGCGTGGCCCAGGCGCTCAATGCCGTATTGGCGGACAGCTTTGCCCTGTATCTTAAGACCAAGAATTTCCACTGGCATGTATCGGGTCCGCATTTCCGCGATTATCATCTGTTGTTCGATGAGCAGGCGGCGCAAATATTGGCGACGACCGATCTGATTGCGGAGCGCGTGCGCAAGACCGGCAATGTCACGCTGCGCTCCATTGGCGATATCGCCCGGCATCAGACGATCTCGGACAATGACGCCGGGTTTGTCAGCGCCAAGGACATGATCGATGAGTTGCGCAAAGACAATCTCGCGCTCGTACATTCATTGCGCAGAGTAAAGAAGGCGGCGCAGCAGGCGGAAGATAATGCAACCGAGGGCATGGTCGACGACTGGACGGATCAGGCCGAGCAGCGCGCCTGGTTTCTGTTCGAATCGGGGCGTGACGCCTGATATAGTCGCTACACAATAAGAAGAAGGGCCGGAGTTCAAGCGAACCCCGGCCCTTTTTCATCTTGCAATGCTGATAAGCGAAGGCTCAGTCCGCCTTGGGCTGAAGGTTCACGGCGGCGTATTTGCCGCGACGGTCCACCTCGATATCGAAATCGAGCCGATCGCCCTCATTGAGGTTGCTAAGGCCCGCCCGCTCAACGGCGCTGATATGCACAAAGGCGTCCGGCTGACCATCATCGCGTTGAATGAAGCCGAAACCTTTCATGGCATTGAAGAACTTGACCGTACCGCTGGAATGTTCGCCGGTCAGTTGACGCTGAGGCCCGCCCGCCCGATCGCCGCCAAAGCCGCCTCCGGCCCGCGGTTCGCGCGGGGCGCGCTCTGTGACGGGAAGCGGTTCGCCTTCGATCTTGAGATCGGTTGCGGAAATCTTTCCGCCGCGATCGACGAGCGTGAAGCCGAGCGGCTGTCCTTCGGCAAGGCCGGTCAGACCCGCCTGCTCGACAGCGCTGATATGCACGAACACATCTTCCTCGCCATCATCGCGGACGATGAAGCCGAAGCCTTTCTGCCCATTGAAGAATTTTACAACGCCGGTGCCTTCGCCAACCACCTGCGCAGGCATACCGCCCCGGGCACCGCCGCCAGAACCAGCGCCAGCTCCACCGCGGAAGCCGCCGCCGCCAGCACCGCCGCCAAAGCCGCCGCGATCACCGAAGCCACCAGCGCCGCCGCCGAAGCCGCCGCGATCACCACCGAAACCGCCGCCAAAACGGCCACCGCCCTGTTCCGGGAATCCGCCAAAATCGTCGCCGCCGAAACTGTCCCGCTTGTCCTTGCCGCGTCCGCGGCGACCTCTATCAAAACTCATGCCCTGTTAGTCACTTTCGCTTCGCCCACTATAAATCCGGATGAACATGCTGGACGAAGAACATGCAGAATCCACCGCGCAATACGGTCAGAGAATCACTATAAACAAGTTTCTGCGCGAGTGCGAATGTTTTCTCTTGAGGCGATATTACATGTGCGGACAGAATAGGGAGTTGCTCTTCTTGTCGCTTATTTCTAGGGGCGCGTCTGTCCGGTGCCTCGCACAATCCATTTATAGGTCGTCAATCCTTCGAGGGCGACCGGGCCGCGGGCGTGCAGCCGCCCGGTGGATATGCCGATTTCCGCGCCCAGCCCGAATTCGCCGCCATCGGCGAACTGGGTAGAGGCATTCCACATCACGATGGCGCTGTCGACAGTAGCCAGAAACCGCTCTGCAACGGCCTCGTCCTGCGCGATGATCGCGTCGGTGTGGCCGCTCGAATGGGCGGCGATATGCGCGAGCGCATCGTCTATCCCGTCCACTTGCGCGGCTGAGACGATGGCGTCGAGATATTCCGTGTTCCAGTCCTCATCGCTTGCGGGGCTGACCCGCGAATCGAGCGTGCATATCGCCTCGTCGCCACGCACTGCGCAGCCTGCATCGAGCAATGCGCCGATGATTTTGGCCGAGGCGGGAAACGCGGAGTCGAGCAGCACCGTCTCGGTCGCGCCGCAAATGCCGGTGCGGCGCATCTTGGCGTTGACGACAAGATCGCGCGCCATGTCCGGGTCCGCCGATGCATGGACATAGCTGGTGTTCATGCCGTCGAGATGCGCGAGCACGGGCACGCGTGCTTCTTCCTGCACTCGTGCAACGAGCGACTTGCCGCCGCGCGGCACGATGAGATCGATCAGCCCCGCCGCCCGCAGCATCGCGCCGACCGCCGCGCGGTCCGTGGTGGGCACGAGCTGGATCGCATCGGTGGGCAGGTCTGCCGCAGCCAGTCCCTCGATCATAGCGCTGTGGATGGCGCGGTTGCTCTCGATCGCCTCGCTGCCGCCCCGCAAAATGGCGGCATTGCCGGCGCGCAGGCACAGCGCCGCAGCATCCGCCGTCACATTGGGCCGACTTTCGTAGATTATACCGATTACACCGAGCGGTACGCGCACCCGTTGCAGGACCATGCCATTAGGGCGGACGCTTTGGTCGATGATCTCGCCCAGCGGGTTGGGCAGGCTTGCGACCTGCTCGACACCCGCCGCAGTGCTTTCGATTCGGGAAGAATCGAGCCGCAACCGATCGAGCATCGCGGGTGAAAGCCCGTTGACGGCGGCATTGTCCATATCCTGCCCATTGGCGCGGCAGATCGCATCGCCATGATCGCGCAGCGCTTGCGCCGCGAGCTTCAGCCCGCGCGCTTTCTGCTCGTCGCTTGCCCGGGCGAGCTGTGCGCCAGCGATTCGCGCCCTGGCTGCCATCGCGGCGATCAGCATTTCGGGGGTCTGGGTCATGTCGTTCATGCTATGCTCGGTGTATCTTCGGTGCAGGACAGCGACGATCCTAGCATGATGTGATGCAGGCCGGAAGAGCAGGGCGCAAAAGCGTTTGTCGCAATTAGGCTCGAACCATTGTCTAATAGGGCGCGGCCCGATAAGGGAACGCAATGACAGTCTATTTTCATGAAGAGGACTTGCCCGCCGATGTGCTGGCGGGTGGTCCGGTCGCCATCGACACCGAAACCATGGGGCTCATCACTCCGCGCGACCGGCTCTGCGTCGTGCAGATCAGCGATGGCCATGGCGATGAGCATCTCGTGCGTTTTTCGCCGGGCAGCAATTATGATGCGCCGAATCTCAAAGCGATCGTGGCCGATCCGGCGCGGTTGAAGCTGTTTCATTTCGGCCGCTTCGATATTGCCGCGCTCCAGCATTATCTGGGTGTGCTGGCAACGCCGGTCTATTGCACCAAAATAGCCTCGCGCCTTGTGCGCACCTATACGGATCGCCATGGCCTCAAGGAGCTGGTGCGCGAAATATTGGGGCAGGAAATCAGCAAGCAGCAGCAAAGCTCGGATTGGGGCGGGCCGGTGCTTTCCGATGCGCAGCGGGAATATGCGGCAAGCGATGTGCGCTATCTCCATGCGCTACGCGAGGAACTGGACAAACGGCTGGAGCGGGAAGGGCGCACCGCATTGGCGCAGGCCTGTTTCGATTTCCTGCCGCATCGCGCCTTGCTCGATCTTGCCGGATGGCCTGAAACCGATATTTTCGCGCATATCTGATCGCCTGGACAGGACCAGACTGCCTCATGTCACGTCTCGCCGAAACGCAACGCACCGCAAGGCAGGCCTGGGCTTTACCCGGCGGATCGCATGACCGGCTGGTGAAGCTGCTCAAGAGCGTATTGCCGATGGCGGTCGGTGTGCTCGCGGCCTTTCTGGCAACGGCGCCATTCACGATGCAGGGCGAAGTCAGTTTCGTGCTCGACAAGAATGAGGTGGATGTCGCCAGCGAGCGCATGCGGGTTCGCGAGGCGCTCTATCGGGGTGAGGATAGCAAAGGACGGCCCTTCTCCATCCGGGCCGGTTCAGCGGTGCAGAAAACCTCGCGCGAGCCGGTGCTGGAATTGCGCGATCTTTCCGCCCGCCTCCTGATGAGCGATGGTCCGGCAGTGCTGACCGCGCAGGCAGGACGCTATAACATGCAGAGCGAGCAGGTGAAGGTTGTGGGGCCGGTGCAGTTCGATTCCGCTCAAGGATATCGGCTGACGACCAGCAATGTCGATATCGATATCAAGGGGCGTAAAATGTCCAGCGAGGATCGTGTTTATGGCCGCATGCCGACCGGCACTTTCGATGCGGATCACTTGTATGCGGATCTGGATGCACGCACCGTGACGCTGCAAGGCAATGCGCGCTTGCGTATCGAACAAAATGCCATCAAAGGGCGGAAATGATGTTCAGGCCATTTTTCCTTGCCTCACTGTCCCTGCTGCTCGGAATCGGCGGGGCGATTGTATATGGCGTGTCCGGCATGACAGCACAGGCACAGCTGCTGCGCGGTCACGACAGCAGCCTGCCGGTCAATTTTGCCGCCGACCGCATAGAGGTTCAGGACCGGGCCGACCGGGTCGTGGTTTCCGGCAATGTGCATGTGACGCAGGGCGCGCTGACGCTCGATTCGGCGCGTATGACGGTGGCCTATCGCAACGTCGGCGGTATCGAGATAGACCGCATCGATGCGACCGGCAATGTGCGGGTGAGCCGTGGCGATGAGCGCGCGCGCGGCGATGTCGCCATTTATGATCTCAATACGCGGATCATCACCATGTTGGGCAATGTCGAATTGACCCAAGGCGCCAACCGCCTGACCGGGGGCCGGCTGGTCATGGACCTGCGCAGCGGCCGTTCGACCGTCGATGGCCGTGCTGCCGCGTCGGGCGTTACCGGCACGACCGGTGGACGTGTCACAGGCACTTTTACGGTGCCCGATCGCAACTGAACGGGCGTGTGCGACGCCAATCGGCCCAATTTCGCGCCGAAATGATACGGAAAATCGGGTCTTTGCCCTCTAACCCATTGCACGCAGGCAAGGCTCATGCATATGGTCATGCACAAAGCTTGCCAGTTTCGATGGATGAGGCGGATTTTCAGCCCTTCTTAACCATCTTCATGCCAGACAGAGACGCATTATGGATGATCTTGCAGTAATGGACCGGCTCAGCCAGCAAGGCGCGGAGAGCGCCGCCAAGCTCGCCATGCACGGCGGTCTGGAGGTTGTCGCCATCGCCAAGAGCTATGATCGGCGGCCGGTGCTGACGGATGTATCGCTCACCGTTGCCAAGGGGGAAGTCGTCGGTCTGCTCGGTCCCAATGGCGCGGGCAAGACCACCTGTTTCTATTCGATCATGGGGCTGGTGAAACCCGATGGCGGGCGCATCGCGCTCGATGGGCATGATATTACCGGCCTCCCCATGTATCGCCGCGCGATATTGGGCATCGGCTATCTGCCGCAGGAAACATCGATCTTTCGCGGCATGACGGTGGAACAGAATATTCTCGCCGTGCTGGAGCTGGCCGAACCGGATGCCGATGCGCGGTCGGTGCGGCTGGAAGAGCTGCTCGACGAATTCGGGCTGAAGCGTCTGCGCGATTCCTCGGCCATGGCGCTTTCGGGCGGTGAGCGGCGCCGGTGCGAAATTGCGCGCGCGCTTGCGGCTAATCCGTCGATCGTGCTGCTCGATGAGCCTTTCGCGGGTATCGACCCGCTTTCCATCGCCGACATCCGTGATCTGGTGAAGCAATTGCGCACGCGCGGCATTGGTGTTCTCATCACCGACCATAATGTACGCGAGACGCTCGAAATCGTCGATCGCGCCTGCATCATCTATGATGGCAGGGTGTTGTTCACCGGCAGCCCGACCGAACTTGTCGCCAACGCCGAAGTGCGCCGCCTGTATCTGGGCGAAAGCTTCTCGATGTAGGATGAGAGGGCGCGCACAATAATGGCTCTGGGTCCGCGCCTCGATCTGCGTCAAAGCCAGTCGCTGGTGATGACGCCGCAATTGCAGCAGGCGATCCGGCTGCTGGCGCTCTCCAATGTCGAGGTTGAAGCCTATATCGCCGACGAGTTGGAGCGCAATCCGTTGCTGGAAATGGCGCGCGGCGGCGAGGATGGAGCGCCGGACGGGCGCGCGGCGGAGGTCGAAGCCGCTCCCGTCAACACCGAGGCGGCGAGCGATGCGATGATGCGCGATGGCGCGGCTCCCTCCGAAAACCCGCTCGATATCGATGGCGCCGCCAATGACCGGGGCGATGGCGATGAGGCGACAGCAGCGTCTCCACGCGGCGAGGGGTTGAGTGGTGCAGGCGGGCTTTCCGGCGCCACATCCGAATCAGGCAGCGGCTTTGGCGATGATGGCCCGGATTTCGACAGTTTTGAGGGCAGTGGCATCGGTCTGCACGAGCATCTGATGGACCAAGCGCGATTGCGCTTTTCCGGCATGGAGATGCTCATCGCCAGCCAGCTTATCGGCCAGATCGACGAGGCGGGCTATCTGGAGGCGGACCTGCTGCAGCTCGCTTATGCATTGAAAGTGTCACGCGCCGATGTCGAGGCGGTGCTAGAGGTGATTCAGGGCTTCGATCCCGTGGGCGTGGGCGCGCGCAGCCTTTCCGAATGCCTCGCGCTGCAGGCGCGTGAGGCGGATCGCTACGATCCGGCAATGGCCAGCCTGCTTGCCAATCTCGATTTGCTGGCCAAAGGCGCCTTGCCGCAGCTCCGGCGCATTTGCAGCGTCGATGAGGAAGATCTCGCGGATATGATCCGCGAGTTGCGCGGCTATGATCCCAAGCCCGGCCTGCGCTTTGCCGCCGACGAAACCCGGGCCGTGATCCCCGATATTATCATAACGCCGCAAGGTGCGGGCTGGGGGATCGAGGTCAACAGCGCCACCTTGCCGCGCGTGCTCGTCAACCGCGTCTATTATACCGAGCTGTCGGGCGGCGTGCAGGACAAGGAGTCGAAGGCCTGGTTGTCCGAATGTCTGGCGAGCGCCAACTGGCTCATCAAGGCGCTCGATCAGCGGCAGAAGACGATGATCAAGGTCGCCACCGAAATCGTGCGGCAACAGGAAGATTTTTTCCGCCATGGTGTCGCACATCTGAAGCCGATGACATTGCGATCCGTCGCCGAAGCGATCGAGATGCATGAATCGACCATCAGCCGCGTCACCAGCAACAAATATCTTTCCTGCCCGCGCGGCCTGTATGAACTCAAATATTTCTTCACCAGCGCGATAGGCTCATCGGACGGCGGCGAGGCTGTGTCGGCGCAGGCGGTCAAAAGCCGCATCAAAACGCTGATCGGAGCCGAAGACCCGCGTAAAATTCTTTCCGACGACACTCTGGTCGACATGCTGCGGGGCGAGGGATTCGACATTGCCCGGCGCACTGTGGCGAAATATCGGGAAGCAATGGGCATTGGTTCCTCGGTGCAGCGGCGGCGGCAAAAGGCGTTGGCGGGATAACGGGTATATATTTGAGGCAATTGGGACAAGTTTCCCTGCCCAAGCCGCTTGCCAGCACTCGTCTCACCAGCTAGACGCCCCTTTCCCAGTGCATGCGGAGCGGTGGCCGAGTGGTCGAAGGCGCTCGCCTGGAAAGTGAGTATACGTCAAAAGCGTATCGAGGGTTCGAATCCCTCCCGCTCCGCCATTACTACGGCATTATGTAGCAAACTTGTCTCCTGTCACCTCCGGCAGTCGGCTGATTCCGTGCCGTTGCAGGCAGCGGTGCAAGGATGAGCGGGTCAGGTGCGGGATCGTCGCCTGCAGGGCATAGAGGCAGTCATCCAGCGGCAGAAGCGTGTGCTTGATGATCGCTTCTTCCTCAATGGAAAGTGTCGTCGAATGTGCGTCCTTCGGACCGATCGGCAGATACTTGACCGCTGTCCGCTTCTTCCACTTCGCCACGGTCTTCTGGTTGATGCCGTGGCGCTTGGCCAGAACCCTCAGGCTCTCTTGACTATGCTGTATCGCTCGACGGACCGCCTCTGTCGTTCGGGCGTGTAATCGCATGCGATTACACATGTAGAACCTGTGCCATAATGCATCCTTCCATTTTTGAGAAGATAATGCACCATCAAATGCCGGGACCAAACACCTACCAAAAGATGCATTACGTCTGACAATGCCGCAACCAGATTCTATCTTGCACGAGAGGAGGAACTCCCCTCAAACTGGTCAACCGCGCGCTGGCTCGCTTGGGCCGAAGCGGGCAACCAGGTCATAGGCGTCGCCCAGAAAAATCTGTTTCACATGGGTTATTTCCTCGGATTTGCGCCATGTTGTCCGCTCTACGCAAAGACAGGCTGTTCCTTGCACTACTGCAAGCAGTTTTGCTTCATTTTCACTGGCCGAAACTGCGGATATGCGCGTTTCGGCTTCGGTCCACGGGATGTTCTGCAGCAGCCATGTGCCCGGAGAGATGTCCCCAAACTCAGCCTCCGCTATTTCGGGCACGGCTTTCACGCTGATGAGGCGATATTCCAGCGCCAGCGGCGTATCATTGGCCAGGTGCAATCCGTCGAGTTGCAGCAAATCGCCTTTGCCCGCCAATTCTGCTTCGCTTGCTATGCGCATGTTTGCCTTGCGCACCTTGCGGGCAATGACGACAAAGCGGTAATTCTGACCGCGATCGCGTACAATCGCGGTCAGATCCGGTACGTCGAGAACCATTGAATGGACACGCGGACGAGCGACGAATGTCCCTCCACGCTTTCTCCTGTCGATCAGACCGGCTGTCGCCAAAGCTGAAAGCGCCTTGTTTACGGTCATGCGGGAGCAGCCATAATATTTCTCAAGGTCCCGTTCGATGGGCAGCCGGTCACCGGGTGCCATATCGCCGGATAGAATTCGTGCCTCGAAATCCGAACGGATTCTCTCGTGCAGGGACTGCTTCACGCAATTAACCTCCTCAAAACGGGAGCGTAAGATCTTAAAATGGCATCTCGTCTAACATGGCGTCCGCCGATAACCAGCTTCTTTCCAAACCGCCATACGCAATCGATCGCGTTCTTCCCACAGGCAAAGAGAAAGGAGTCCAGCAACTCGTCCCCATTCTTGCCGACCAGAGAAGGGTGATCGACGTCCAGGCTGAAAAAGTCCGCCGATAGTGCGGCGGCGATGCCGGAATTCACGCCCAGGGCTGCACTTCCGCTCAGCGCGGCCCGGAAGATAGCTCCACCGGTCGACTGCCCTTCTTCGTGGGTCAACATATTGCGTCCCCTGCCAAAGAGACGCTGCCCATATTCGAGCAGACGCAATTCCTCTGCCATGTCGATCAGGACATTGGAATCGCTGCCGATACCATAAAGCCCACCTGCCGCGATATATTGCGTCGCCGGAAACAAACCGTCGCCCAGATTGGCTTCTGTGATGGGGCACAGGCCTGCAATCGCACCACTGCGCGCCAGGGCCGCGGTTTCCGTCTCGGTCATGTGTGTTGCATGAACCAGACACCAGCGATCATCCACGTCCGCATGGTGCAAAAGCCACTCGACTGGGCGCTGCCTACTCCAGGAGATACAGTCTTCGACTTCCTTTATCTGCTCGGCAATATGAATATGGATCGGGCCATCGCTCCCGAGCGCCCCAAGAGCGTCCAATTGCTCAGGGGAGACGGCGCGCAGGCTATGAGGCGCGATGCCGATCACTCCGTCTCCAAGATCCGACAGGGCTATCCGCGACGCTTCAATCAGTCGCGCATAGCGGTCCATATCATTGAGGAAGCGGCGTTGACCGGAATTGGCGGGCATGGCTCCAAAGCCGGAATAAGTATAGAGGACGGGAAGCAGGGTCAGGCCTATACCGGTGTTCGCTGCGGCGGCCGCGATTGCACCGCCCATTTCCGCGATATCTGCGTAGGGTGTACCGTCTCGGTCATGATGCAGATAATGGAATTCACCCACGCGCGTATAGCCGCTCTCCAGCATCTCCATGTAGGCAAGGGAGGCGATCGTACGAACATCGTCGGGCGTCATCTGGTCGAGAAAGCGGTACATAATATCGCGCCATGTCCAGAAGCTGTCATGGGAAGGGCCACGGCATTCCGCCAAGCCAGCCATGGCACGCTGGAATGCGTGGCTGTGCAGATTGGGCATGCCCGGAAGCACGCAGGCATGCATTTCATCATCGGAATGCGCTGTGCGACCAGTTTGAACGGAATGGATTTTACCACCCGACACCTTGACTCTTACGTTCTTTGCCCATCCCGTTGGCAGCAGCGCGTCGCAGAAAAAAAATGATTGCGGCCGAGATGGATGTTCGACTTGCATGAATGGTCTCCGGTGCTATAAATATGTATATACATTAGAATCGCAATCGTGCAATTCTCCTGCAGCAGGTGGAGCAAACAGAATCTTTCATGCGGTGTAGCACAATCTGGAAAGACGCGAGACTTGCAACCATGTCCGGACTGGGTCTCGGCGTAATTGAACGGGGCGTGATCGCGGGTGTCGATGATCGCATTCTCTACGTTGGCCCGGAAAGCGACGCGCCCGCATTGGAAGCAGAGAATGTGATCGGATGTGATGGCCGCTGGATCACGCCCGGGCTGATCGATTGCCATACCCATCTCGTCTATGGCGGAAACAGGGCGTCTGAGTGGGAAAGGCGGCTTGCGGGCGCGAGTTACGAAGAGATAGCGCGCGCGGGCGGCGGCATTGTTTCAACGATGAGGGCGACACGGGCCGCAAGCGAAGACGGACTGGTGGCCGCTGCCTTGCACCGGGTCGAAGCGCTGATTGCCGAGGGCGCAACCACGCTTGAGATCAAATCGGGCTATGGACTGACTCTCGCCGATGAGATGAAGATGCTTCGCGCTGCACGACGGCTGGAAAAGTTGGGCCCTGTCCGGGTTGTGACCACTTTTCTAGGTGCCCATGCTTTGCCGCCTGAGTTTGCGGGCGATCCCGATGGATATATCGATGCCATCTGCAACGAATGGCTTCCTGAGATCGCAAAGACGGGCCTGGCCGATGCGGTCGATGCCTTCTGCGAGGGTATAGGGTTCACGCGCGAACAGACGGAGCGGGTGTTTAGGGCAGCGGTTCGCCATGGCCTTCCCGTTAAGCTTCATGCCGAGCAGCTTTCCAACCTTCATGGCGCGGAACTGGCCGCCGACTATGGCGCACTGTCCGCCGATCATATCGAATATCTCGATGATGCAGGCATTGCCGCGATGGGGCGTGCCGGGACCGTTGCAACGCTTTTGCCCGGCGCTTTTTACTTCACGCGTGAGACGCGCTTGCCGCCGGTTCAGGCGTTGCGCGATGCAGGCGTGCCGATAGCGCTGGCGACCGATTGCAACCCGGGCACCTCGCCCCTGACCTCGCTCCTGCTGACGATGAATATGGGCGCGACCCTGTTCCACCTCACCGTCGAGGAATGCCTCGCGGGCGTGACGCGCAATGGAGCGCGGGCGATAGGGCTGCTGGGTGAGATAGGCACGCTGGAAGCCGGGAAGCGATGCGACCTGGCGATCTGGGATGTTGAGACGCCTGCAGAGCTTGTTTATCGCATGGGGTCCAACCCGCTCCATGCCCGCATCTGGAGTGGCAAATGAACGAAGTCATCCTCACACCCGGTACCGTAGACCTGGCAGATTGGCGTGCCATATATGAAGGAAGCATAACACGGCTGGATCGGGAATGCGTCCCGCAAGTGGCTGCTGGAGCAGAAGCTGTCGCTCGTATTTTGGCAAAAGGCGAACCAGTTTACGGCATCAATACAGGCTTTGGCAAACTGGCCACCGTTCGCATCGGCGACGACGATCTGGTGCAGCTGCAACGCAATATCGTGCTGAGCCACGCGGCGGGAACGGGCGCGCCCTCACCCACTTCTGTCGTGCGGCTGATGATGGCGCTTAAACTGGCCAGCCTTGCGCAGGGGGCATCCGGAATCCGCCCGGAGACGCTGGCGCTGCTCGAAACGATGCTGGAACGAGGACTGACGCCGGTGATCCCCTCGCAAGGCTCGGTTGGGGCCAGCGGCGATCTTGCGCCGCTTGCACATATGGCCGCGACGATGGTCGGCGTCGGCGAAATCATTGTGGGTGGCAAGACGCTCCCGGCTGCCGAAGCGCTCGCCGGAGCTGGCCTTGTTCCGGTTGAGCTTGGTCCGAAGGAAGGTCTGGCGCTGCTCAATGGCACGCAATTCTCGACCGCCAACGCGCTGGCCGGGCTGTTCGGAACCGAAACACTGTTCCAGTCGGCGCTGGTGACCGGAGCCCTGTCGACGGAGGCGGCAAAAGGGACGGACGCGCCCTTTGATCCGCGCATTCATCAGTTACGGCGCCATGCCGGGCAGATCGCGGTAGGTGATGCGCTGCGCCAGCTTATGGCCGGTTCGGCGATCCGGGCCTCGCACCGTGAGAACGATCCGCGCGTGCAGGATCCCTATTGCCTGCGTTGCCAGCCGCAGGTGATGGGCGCGGCACTCGATGTGCTGCGTTCGGCAGCTGCGATGCTGGAAACCGAGGCCAATGGCGTTTCCGACAATCCGCTGATTTTCTCCGATACCGATGAAGCGCTGTCAGGCGGCAATTTCCACGCCGAGCCAGTCGCGTTCGCCGCAGACATGATCGCAATGGCGATTTGCGAGATCGGATCGATTGCTGAACGGCGCATCGCGATGCTGGTCGATCCGGCATTGTCAGGCCTCCCGCCCTTCCTGACGCCCAGGCCGGGCCTCAATTCCGGCTTCATGATTCCGCAGGTAACGGCAGCCGCGCTGGTCAGCGAAAACAAGCAGCGTGCCTATCCTGCCAGCGTCGATTCCATCCCGACTTCGGCCAATCAGGAGGATCATGTATCGATGGCGGCGCACGGCGCACGCCGCTTGCTCGACATGACGGCGAATGCAACGGCGGTGATCGGTATCGAATTGCTGGCGGCGGCGCAGGGGTGCGATTTTCATGCGCCGCTCAGGTCTTCCGATGCTCTGGAGAATGCGCGCGCATGTCTGCGGGCCGAAGTTCCAGCGTTGGCCGATGACCGGTATTTCCACCCGGATATGGAGGCAGCCACCGCGCTAATTCGTTCGGGCGCGATAGTCCGCGCAGCTAGCCTCACCCTGCCCGGAGTGACTGGATGAGCTGGCTTCAGGTTGCGCGCGGCGACGCGCCGCTGATTATCGCCTTCCCACATACCGGAACCGATCTGGTGGATGTTGGAGGACAATTCCGTTCACCATGGCTGGCACGGCGCGATGCGGACTGGTGGGTGGACCAGCTCTATGATTTTGCGACAGCGATGGGTGCGACGACAGTGCGGACGTCGATTTCGCGCAGCGTCATCGACGTCAACCGCGACCCCAGCGGCGCTTCGCTTTATCCCGGACAGGCGACGACCGAGCTTTGCCCGACTACGACCTTTGACGGGGAGCCGCTTTATGCGGGGGCATTGCCGGACGAGGGCGAAATGGCGCGTCGGAAGGCGCAATGGTTCACGCCCTATCATCAGGCATTGGCCGATGAGATAGTGCGCCTGCGAACCATGCACCCGAAAATCGTGCTTTACGATGCCCATTCGATCCGCAGCCATATCCCTCGTCTGTTTGAAGGCGAACTGCCGCAGTTCAACATCGGTACCAATGGTGGCACGACGTGCGACCAGACCTTGGCTGAGACCGTTGTCGGTATTTGCGCCGCCAGTGGTCTGGGCCATGTCGTCAACGGACGATTCAAGGGCGGTTGGACCACGCGGCACTATGGTATACCGCAAAATGGCATCCACGCCATTCAGATGGAGCTGGCGATCCGAGGCTATTTGGATGAGCCGCCGGAACCCGATGAGACCAACTGGCCGCCACCCTATCGCGCGGAGCGGGCTGCCCGGCTCATCCCCATTCTCACCGACATCGCGAAGGCGTGCATCGCCTTCGCTGACAACTGAAATACGCAGGAAGAAATATGACGACGAACCGCATCGACAACAGCCGCATCATCAGACCGGCCACGGGTACGCAGCTGACTGCGAAAAGCTGGCTGACCGAAGCGCCGATGCGGATGCTGATGAACAATCTCCATCCCGATGTGGCGGAACGGCCGGAGGAGCTAGTGGTCTATGGCGGCATTGGTCGCGCCGCGCGTGACTGGGAAAGTTATGACCGGATCGTCGAGACCCTGAAACGGCTCGAAGCCGACCAGACATTGCTTATTCAGTCTGGCAAACCGGTCGGCGTGTTTCGCACTCATGCCGATGCGCCGCGCGTTCTCATCGCCAACTCTAACCTCGTACCGCATTGGGCAACCTGGGAGCATTTCAACGAACTGGATCGCAAGGGCCTCGCCATGTACGGCCAGATGACCGCCGGGTCGTGGATCTACATCGGCAGCCAGGGCATCGTTCAGGGCACATATGAAACCTTCGTGGAGATGGGGCGCCAACATCATGGCGGAAGCCTTGCGGGCAAGTGGCTGCTGACCGCAGGGCTGGGCGGCATGGGTGGCGCGCAGCCGCTGGCGAGCGTAATGGCGGGGGCGTCCTGCCTTGCGATCGAATGCCAGCCGAGCCGCATCGATATGCGGTTGCGCACCGGTTATCTGGACCATCGCGCGGACACTATCGATGAGGCGATGGAGATCATCGAACGAAGCTGCGTCGAGAAAAAGGCTGTCTCCGTCGGGCTCCTCGGTAATGCCGCCGAAATCCTGCCCGAAATGCTGAAGCGTGGTATCAAGCCAGACCTGTTGACAGACCAGACCAGCGCGCATGATCCGGTGAATGGCTATTTGCCCATCGGCTGGACCGTGGCGGAATGGGTTGAGCGGCGCGAGCGCGAGCCGGAGGCCGTTGCAAAGACCGCCAAAAAATCGATGGCCGTCCATGTCCGGGCCATGTTGGAGTTCCAAGCTCTGGGCGTACCGACCACCGACTATGGCAACAATATCCGCCAGATGGCCAAGGACGAGGGTGTAGAGAACGCGTTCGACTTTCCCGGGTTCGTGCCTGCCTATGTGCGCCCTCTCTTCTGTCGCGGCATTGGCCCGTTCCGCTGGGTCGCGCTGTCAGGCGATCCGGAGGATATCTATAAGACGGACGCCAAGGTGAAGGAGTTGCTGCCCGATAATGTGCATCTTCACAACTGGCTCGACATGGCGCGCGAGCGCATCCAATTTCAGGGGTTGCCTGCGCGCATCTGCTGGGTGGGACTGGGGGACCGTCACCGGCTTGGGCTCGCCTTTAACGAAATGGTTGCGAAAGGCGAGCTCAGGGCTCCGGTTGTCATCGGGCGCGACCATCTCGACAGCGGCTCGGTCGCTTCGCCCAACCGCGAGACCGAGGCGATGAAGGACGGCTCGGACGCTGTCTCCGATTGGCCGCTGCTTAATGCGCTGCTCAATACGGCATCGGGCGCGACCTGGGTCTCGCTGCATCATGGCGGGGGCGTCGGCATGGGGTATTCGCAGCATAGCGGCGTGGTGATCGTCGCGGATGGTACGCCGGAAGCAGCAGCGCGGCTGGAACGCGTACTATGGAATGATCCCGCCACCGGCGTGATGCGCCATGCTGACGCGGGTTATGATATCGCTCTCGACTGTGCGCGCGATAAAGACCTTGACCTGCCCGGCATATTGGGGTGACGGAATTCAATATCTTGCGTGCGGCGGATCGCAAGGGGGTGCCGTGGAAGAACGGCGGCGGTCTTACGGAGGAGGTCGCCGTTCATCCCCCAGGTGCGGATTATGACGATTTCCTGTGGCGCGTCAGTATCGCTACCATATCAGGCGAAAGCGCATTCTCGATATTGCCGGGGGTTTGCCGACTGTTCTGTACATTGGAAGGGCGTCTTTCGATCAAAATTAATGGACAATCACAGGATATTGGCCCTGATGATCCGGCAATAAGATTTGATGGATCGTCCACAGTGTCGGCGAGGCCGTTGGATGGTCCCACGCGCAATTTCAACCTGATGACGCGAAAAGGCTTTTCAGGCAGCCTTACTCAGATGTCAGGAATATTCTGTCTCTCCGGCGATATAGCACTCTTGCTGGCAACGCAGCCGACCACGGTCACGATTGGTGAATGCCCGATGTTGCTTGACAGTCTGGATGTGCTCTCACTCCAGCACGTGCAATGTTGTGCGATCCAGAGCAGCGCGCCTGTGAGTTGCGCGGAAATCACTTCTTCCGTGTAGTGCGGCCAATCTCAGTGATGGAGTTGGAGAGATTGATCTGCCCCTCTGAAGGGGCCAGAGATTCTGATAGTCTGGATCACGAATACCAGCCAGCATCTCGCGGCATCTATTCACCTTTGTGAGCCAGTTTGCCAAGCCATGGGCTCGACAGAGCGAGGGCTACACCCACCAATAACGCTCCTATTCCTACCATCTCGAAGATTTCGGTGTAAGTGCGCAGTGCTTGAGCCGGATCGAGAACGGCGCCTCCAACGGTTTGGGTCGCAGTGAGCTTCGCAACCTGCGCGCCAAGTGCGGCAGAGGCCGAGGCGCCCAAAAACCATGTCGCCATTAGCGTTGCAGCCAAATGGGCCGGCGCAAGCTTGCTCATCGCCGCCAGCCCAACGGGCGAAAGCAAAAGCTCGCCCACGGTGTGCAGCAGATAGAGGCCCGCAAGGAAAATTACCGGCACCTTGTAATCCGCATCCGCGAATTGTGCGCCAAATACAAGCAAGAGAAATCCCAGACCCAAATTTATCAGAGCAAGACCGAATTTCATGGGATCGTTGGGCTCCCTGTTCCGTTTCGCCAATTTGGTCCACAGAGCGGCCATGCCGGGCGCGAGAATTAGAACATAAGCCGCTCCAAGCCCTTGCAACTGGCTGGAAGCGATTGTCAGAAAACCGTTGCTGGGCAATTGGGTGCTACGCTCGGCGAATTGATTGAGCGAAGTGCCCACCAGTTCAAAGAAGGTCCAGAAGACCGTCGAAGCGCATATCAGGAAGAGCGCCAGGAGCAGTCGATGCGCCTCGACACGGGTCGCTTCCGTAAGAATATAACGAAGAAAATAGGCCAGAATTATACAGGCTGCCGCAATGAGGAGCCATGTGACCATACCCTGCCGCTGCATCAGAAACCAGATCAGCGGTACGCTGAGCAATACCAGTAGATAAATGAACCATTCCAGGTTGATCGGTCCAAAGACCACTTTTTTCAGACGTTCAGGATCTGGCGGCTCTCCCTTGCCCTCCAGCAATGGCTTCCCGAACCTATACACGATATACCCTGCGAGCATCCCGATTCCAGCCAATCCGAAACCCGCCCCCCAGCCGAACTCTAAAGCCGTCGCTGAGCAGAGGATCGTGGCCCATAGCGAACCGACATTGATGCCGAAATAATAGAGTGTGAAGCCCCCTTCCCGTCGTGGGTCTCCTGGCTTATAAAGCTGTCCGACCATGGTCGTGATGTTGGATTTCAGAAAACCTATGCCGAGGGCGATGAGAGACAAGGCTACGTAAAATATCGCGACGAAAAATGGTTGCCGCCCTACAACGACCTGCTTAAATTCTCCTGGCTGCAACACTGAAGGCAACGAGGCTGTGTCCGGCAGACCTTTGATAGCGATACCGCCACCTGGAGCGGGGCCGATGTCGTATTCCGATCCGTCAACAGCAAGCTTGACTGTGTACAGGTTTTGCTGACCTTCGGCGACGAACTGATATTCGCGTCCTTCATAAATGAGCATTTCACGTGCTGGTGGCTGTTCGACGGCCATCAACACGTGGCCCGCTACGAGCAGGAGCGCGCCGAGCCCCACCGCCTTGCGCGTTCCAAGAAGCTTGTCCGCCAGCATCCCGCCAATCAATGGCAGCAAATAGGCAAGCGACAGGAATGCGCCATACTGCCCGCTGGCGAAGGAGTCCTCGAACAGGAAATGCTGGGTCAGATAAACGATAAGAAGGCCACGCATCCCGTAATAAGAGAAGCGCTCCCACATTTCGGTGAAAAACAGAATGTAAAGGCCCTTCGGGTGGCCCTTTAACTGAAGGATGACCGGGATAGCGGTCAGCAGTGTCAAGCCGATGCCAATCCAGAGAACGATGCTGATCATTTTTCCTGTCCACCGATGCTAGGCACCCTGACTCGGGCAGTTACGAAGAAATATCTTGCCTGAGACATACATACTTGTCTAGACTTGTCTAACTGAAAGCATGTGGAAACGGACGTGACGCCGAATCCCGCTTAGCCGAGGGGCAATGAATGACAGACTGGAATGAAATACGGCAAGCGTATCCAGCGCAGCAGCCGCTTGTCAATCTCAACAACGCAGCCGTATCTCCTGCGACTCTCGTGACCGAACAAGCGATGATCGATGCATATCGGTTCATCAATCAGAACCCGGACGTCAACATGTGGGAGCACCTCGACGCCAAAATTCCTGCTATCAAGTCGAAGCTCGCGGCTCTTGCTGATTGCGACGCGCAGGAAATCGCGTTGAACAGAAATTCGACGGAAGGTCTCTGTACCGCAATCTTCGGCTTGCCGATGGAGCCGGGCGATGGCGTATTGCTCCCGGATTGGGACTACGCCAGCATGCGTGCATCCTGGTTCCAGCGACAGCTTCGTGAAGGAATTTCGATAAATCCGGTGCGTTTTACATTGCTGGATTCTGACGACGATATAGTCGAGGCCTATCGGGAGGCTATTACGCCGCGAACCAAGGCAATGCTGATTACGCATATGCTGCACTGGACAGGCCGTGTTTTGCCGGTGGAGCGTCTGTGCGCTCTCGCAAGGGAGTATGGGATTACCACGATAGTGGATGGAGCCCAAAGCTTTGGCCAGATTCCGGTCAGCTTTCGCAAACTCGGCTGCGATGTGTTTGTTACAAGCTTGCACAAGTGGTTGTGCGCGCCGGTAGGTAACGGCATGATGATCATCCGCGCCGAGTTGATCGACAAGTTCTGGCCGCTCTTCTCTCCTTATGAGGAAGCGCCGATAGGGATCAACAAGTTCGATACGCCGAATCTGGGTACGTTGAACTGCGCGGCTCAAACCGCGATAGAGCCGGCGATCGATTTTCATAATTCTGTTGGAATCGACAATATCCATCACAGGTTGAGGTTTCTGACCCGCTATTGGATCGAGCGCGCATCTGACATTCCGGGCTTTCGTTTGCACACTCCGTTGGACCGCGACGATCTGGGCGCGGTTTCACTATTCTCGCTGGGCCATATTGGCGTGCGGGATGTGGAAAGTGCGTTGCGGGTCCGCGATTTTCGCGTACGGTACCGTGAGGTAAGGGATGTGTCTGGCATACGTGTATCGCCCCATATCTACACGACTACCGAGGAACTGGACCGGTTTGTTGATGCGCTGCGTGAGATCGCGCGCTAGTTTCTGATCTTGGGGTTGGATATTATTCCGGGCCTGGATCAGGGTGCCATAGGGAATGCGGGTGCCTGCTCTTGGCGAATGCTTTCGGCTGTTCTGTCTGCTGACGCATTTTTCGAGAGCGACGGTCCTGTCATCTCCGTGATCAGGAGGTTCGTGATCAGGAGGCGGGCCCCGCAAACTCGTACCGGGATGCAGGATAATATAGTTTCGCACATGACGCGACGGCATTGCTACTCCATGTCCGTCGCCGGAGTACCAGGCACGGCTCGCCCTGTGCCATCTGCAACGCTTCGCGGACAGCCTCTGGGGGAAACCCAGCCTGCAGCACATGCTCGGCTCGCTGGAGAGGTGCCACCTGCATGAGGTAATCGTGCGGCGGATGTTCAGAAAAATCCTGATCGAGATAATCCGGCGCCACCATCGGATTGACCAGGCGATCCTCATATTGGATTGCCACAGCGTTTTCAAAGTGAACGATCTGTGTCGAAAACAAGCGAGAACGAAGCGGTATGTGAAATTCTCTCGCGTTTTCCATGTCCGCAGTGACTTGTCGATTATCCATAAGGCACGAAGTGTGTTCGTTCCCCCGCGCCCTGATTTCTTCTGCAATATTGTGAATGTGCAGTGGATGGGACTGGGGTAAGCTGGGTGCCACAAATGTGCCGACCCCCGGCAGACGGACGACTACACCCTCTGCTGCCAGATCGTTCAACGCACGGTTCACCGTCATTCGCGAGATACCAAGCATGCGTACCAGTTCATTTTCGGAGGGCACGCGATCGTTGACGCCAAGTTCGCCTTTGATCACCCGGTCGAGTACATATGCCTTAACTTGTTCATACAAAGGACCTGCACTGATACTACGCACGACCATAAGATTCGATTCCTGTATAGACAGATCCATGCTATTTATCCCGTCATATACGGGAATGTGACGAACATCAAAGCGAAAGCCCGCTTCCGGTCCGGACAAGGCGCCGCCCAGAATGAAAAATGTTGAGCCGACATTCTCATGCTTGATATGAACGGATATGAAAGACATTTTCGACCCATCTTCAGGCAAGTGCCAATCCTCTGCCGGCTTGAGCGTCGGAATTGTGCTGCTGCCGAACTTCACGATGATGGCATTGGCGGGTTTCGTCGACAGTTTGCGATTGGCCGCCGATGAAGGCGACAGGTCCCGTCAGATCCGTTGCAAATGGTACATCATGGCGGAGGGAAGGAATTATGTGAAGGCGAGCAATGGGATCGTGGTTCAGTCATGGGCAGGTTTTACGGATCCTGAAAAGTTTGATTATCTTCTTGTGGTGGGCGGTACACTGCATAACTCCGAACGGGAAAGCGACGCCTTGCTGAATTATCTGCGTAAGGCCGCCGAAATCGGCACCCCTTTGATCGGGCTTTGCAATGGCGTTTTCGCGCTCGCGCGGGCGGGCTTGATGAAAGGGCGCCGGGCGTGCTTGAGCTGGTTTCATCATGATGATTATCAGACGGAGTTTCCAGGCCATGAAGTTGTGTCTGACAGGATGTTCCTCGTAGATGGCGGCCGAATCACCTGTCCGGGCGGGGTGGGTGCGATCCACCTGGCGAGTTGGCTGATAGAACGCCATCTGGGAAAGGGCGCGGCTTCGAAAGGGTTGCGCATAATGCTGGAGGATTCGGCGCGGCCTGGAGAAACTCCGCAGCCCACTCCTCTCCTTGAGGTCTTTTCAGGTGTCGGTGATCGGCGCGTTCGTCGTGCGATTTTGGCGATGGATCGGCAACTCGATAAGAATTTGGCGCTTTCGGATCTGGCGGATATGGTTGGGTCGACCCCGCGCAATCTGAGCAGGCTTTTCTTGGCGGAACTGGGCGCAACCCCCAAAAGGATCCTGGAAACGATGCGTGTTGCCAGAGCGAAGCGTTTAATCGACGAGGGCTGCTGGTCTGTTACGGACATCGCGGCCCAATGCGGGTTTTCCGACGCATCGCATTTTATTCGGAGGTTTCGCGCGATTGAGGGCGTAACGCCTGGCGAATATAAGGGGCACAAGCCGAAACCCAGTTCGCCTCCTGCGCATTAGCTTTGAAGGGAGCCCTAACAGGGTAGCCAGATGGGAAGGCGTAAGTTGTCGCGAGTCACCCCTTCTGTCCGACATGCGACGTTTCCGGCCCAATTCCCGGTTCGCGCCCCCGGTTGGGAGCCCCTGTAACCGTTGCAGTTACCGCCCGGCCTAGACAGGTATAGATAGATGTGGCATTGCTGTCGTTCGGCATCGGTAGCTGCTGCTGCCCGATGCGCTTTTCCACAATGGAGTCTCTTAATCGATGCGACGCGACTACAGCATTCCTCAGGGTGATCTGCACAGGCTTAAACATCACTCAGCGGTGTTGAATGGCAACTTTCTGGACGATCCTGCCAATCGCGAATTGTACGTATGGACACCGCCGGGCTGGACAAAATCAGAGCGCTTGCCTTTGCTTGTGGACCTGAAGGGGTACTGGAGCAGTGGCCTGGCGCATACCAACTGGCAGATTTTCAGTGAGAATGTTGTGGAGCGCCTCGATCGGCTGACCTCCGAGGGCATGGAGCGCGTGATCGTTGCCTTTCCGGATTGCTTCACCAAGCTCTATGGCAACCAATATATCAATAGCGCAGGCACCGGTCGGTATGCGGACTATCTGTGTGACGAAATCGTGCCGTTTGTCGAAGAGGCCTTCAATTGCGGCGGCGAAGGAAGGCGTGGCTTGTTCGGTAAGTCGTCGGGTGGCTATGGGGCGGCGTGGCATGCCCTATGCCGCGCGGACTTCTGGGCGGCGGCGAGTATGAACTCTGCCGATATGGGATTCGAAACCGCATTCTATCCGGAGCTCTTGACCGTCACCGAACAGTTGGCTCCGCATGATTATTCGATTGAGCGTTACTTTCACCACATTGAAGCGCAGCCCAAGATCGGGGACAAGGATATCGTATGCATCACCTATGTGGCGCAAGGTGCTTTTTACGATCCGGATCTCACGCAATTCCGTGCCATGCGTCTGCCGTTGGATCCCTTTACCGGGGAATTAATAGCGGAACGCTGGGAAAACTGGATGGCTCATGATCCGGTGGTGATGCTCGACGACCGGCTTCAGGAAATCCGTAAGCTAAAGGCGATATGGATGGATTGCGGCAGTCGCGACCAATACCGGCAACATTTCGGGATGCGGCGGTTCCATTTGAAGCTGGCCGGAGCGGGCATTGATCATGTTTACGAAGAGTTTGACGATACGCATTCCGATATCGACTACCGCATGGACAATTTTATCCCGTTTCTGGCTAAGGCCCTCTCGGAATGATAAAGGGCGATGTTTTTGTTCATGATAATGTCGACCGTTTTGCATATTCAATACCGGTATTTTGCATGAATAAACCTGCATAAGATTATTGGTTGTGCAATAAAAACATCAGGATCCGTTAGAAATGTGAGGCAAAATATTTCTATACCTGTGTAGAGCCAAATAAATGGGCATTCCGGCGCATAGTCTTATCGTGATTGTCGACAACGTTCCAAAACCTGTCCTGATCGTTCCATTGTTCTGCTGATTTCCCATGTAGTCTCGAATGAGAGCCAAGCTCTGGAGGACTTCGCCGATCAGCCCATTCAATCCTGTCTCAATGATTGTCGTTTTCGATGGTTCGATGAGGAAGGCGGCTTGGGCGAGAAGGCGAATGTGCGGAATCGGTTGAGGTGCAGGGTGACGAAGATCGGAATGGTGGAGGGTTTCGCCCCGCGTTCGACTGTATTTGCCTCATGTCATTAGAGGACGGGCAATGACTGAACTATCTGAAAGGTTCGCGATAACAGGAGCCGTACTGCTGAAGGGGGTATTGAATTCCCGGGAGGTTGCTGTTTTGCGAGAGGGCATCGATGCCAACCTCGCCTCGCTCAGCCCTCGGGTCAAGACGGCGAGCGGCTCTGACGATCCGGGCCGGTTTGTCGAGGACTTCTGCAATTGGCAGGATATCCCGCAATATCGCAAGATCATTTTTGATTCCCGTCTTCCCGCTGTCGCCGCCGAACTGATGGAGAGCGCCACGGTCAGGCTGCATCATGACCATATGCTTACCAAGGAACCGGGTACGCGCCAGCAGACGCCTTGGCATCAGGACCAGCCCTATTACAATATCGAAGGCCGCCAAAACGTCAGCATCTGGATTCCGGTCGATCCGGTGGCGCGAGAGTCCACACTCGAATTCATCGGTGGATCGCATCGTGGTCCTTGGCTGATGCCCCGTTCCTTCATGTCAAAAGAGGCAAAGTGGTTCCCGGAAGGAAGCCTTGCCGATCTTCCCGATGTCGAGGCCGATCGCAGTGCTTACCCGATTCTCGGCTGGGCGCTTGAGCCGGGGGATGCGGTTGCGTTTCATATGCTTACCTTGCACAGTGCAGCGGGTTCAGCGCATCGTCGGCGCGTATTTTCTGTACGATATGTGGGCGACGATGCGCGTCATGCGCCGCGTAGCTGGGTAACGTCGCCGGAATTTCCGGGGCTTGCCGATCGGCTAGCTGCAGGCGTTCCGTTTGACGATCCCCTATTTCCAAAGGTCTGGGCCGATGGACGCGCTCTGGGGCAGCCAGTCTGATTGACACTGCTCTACTGCATTGTCTTAGAGTCTGTTTGGAAATGCCGAAACCGGAATTTGGCTTTTTAGCCAATTTCCAAACGGTCTCTTATTCGTCCTAGTTTTTGGCCCGAAGCTTCACGCTATCCATGAAAATGCAGGTGTGGTGATGAAATTTTCTGCATTAGCATTGGCTCGCAGCGCCTTTGACAGCGGTTTTCGATCTTCGCATCAGAGGCGCAAGGCTGCGCCCAAGAGCAGATACGAAACAGCATCATTGATACCCGTCGGCCACATGCTCGTCCGATCAGCCTGATGCAGGCGCTCAGGCACTGCTTAAGGCTCAGAACCAGAAACGCACCCCGACGACAAGGTTCGTGACGGACACATGTTCACCATGGGCACGCGCATAATCGGCGCTCTGTCCGGTTCTCCACTCCTGTTCGACACCGATATAGGGTGCGAATTCGCGCGCGAATTCATAGCGGAGCCGCAGCCCGAGTTCCGCCTTGTCCAGGCCAGCGCCGATGTCGAGCTCTGGTATGTTCTGTGCCGAAAAGCTCAATTCCGCGCGTGGTTGAAGGATTAAGCGCTGGGTGATGCGCTGATCCAGTTCTGCCTCGACACTGGCTGTCAGATCACCTTTCTGTGAGAGGAAAACCGCGGCATCGATTTCAAACAGATAAGGCGCAAGACCCTGCACGCCAACCACGGCATGCGTGCGGTCGGGGCCCGCCAGATCGTGGCGGACACCTGCCTGAAAATCCCACCATGGGCCGACTGCATGGCTCCAAAGCGCCTGAATCTCTGCAGCCTCGGGCTTTTCCCCGAAGCTGCCTTCTCCCTCGCTTTTGAACCAGAATTTGTCGATATCACCGCCATAATAGCCTTGTACATCCCAGAGATATCCGTCGTTTCCGGAACGGGCGCGATATTCCGCCCGATCGGCCTGAAACCAGAATACGGGCATGCCGCTCATCTCGGCAACGACTGCCTTGCGAGATGCGGCCATTTTTTCCGCTCCGACAAATGCATCGGCGGCAAAGGCGGGCCCGGCAAAGGCTTCGGCCGGGGGGGCTGCTTCCGGGATATCTACGGGCTGCGGTGATGATCCATGACTGGAATGGTCCGTCTGATCATTCACCGCTGAATGATCCATCCCCGAATGGTCCATCCCGGAGTGATCCATCTCCTGATGATCCGTCCCTGTGTGACCGGTTCCGTTTTGAGATGAGGTTTCCCCGCCACCGGTCGGCGGCACAGTCTGTTCGTCACTTGCCGGGGTCCGAACGTGATGGTCGTGCTCCTGAGCGAAGCCCGGAGTTGTCATGGCGAGTATCGACAAAGAAAGAGGAAGGACATGTCTCATCAGTCCGCTCCTTCCTGCAACGGGCGAACGGTCACGACCTGAAACATGCCACTGTGCATATGATATACAAGGTGGCAGTGAAACGCCCAGTCGCCCGGCTCGTTGGCGGTCAGGTCGAATTGTGCGCTGCCGCCTGGCTGAACGATGAGGGTATGCTTGAGGGGTTGACGACCATGCGGCGCACCATTCACGAGCTCGAAGAAATGGCCGTGCAGGTGGATGGGGTGCGCCATCATCGTGTCGTTGACAAGTTTGATCCGCACACGCTCGTTAAAGGCAAAGCGGATCGGATTGTCGGTAACGGCAGAAAATTTCTTGCCGTCGAAAGACCACATATAGCGTTCCATGTTGCCAGTCAGATGGATCGTCTTCAGTCGCGTCGGCTGGCGCATATCAGGTGTGGGACGGGCTGAAGTCAGCTGTTTATAATCCAGTACCCGATGGCCGACATCATCCAGCCCAATGCCGGGGTGGCCCATACGATCCACCGGGCTCATCGCCACCATGTCGAGTCCCGGCCCCACCTTCACATTCGGTGGGAGCAGCGACGTGTCACGCATCGACATGCCATCCATGTTCATGCCGCCTTGCGCTGCATCTCCGCCATGACCCGAATGACCTTCGTGACCGCCCTGGTGTGATTGGGACCCATCGCCATGATCCATTCCCATGTCGGCCATCGTCAGAAGCGGTGGAGGCCGCAGGGCCGGAATATCCGTCCGCAGACCGGGGCTGCGAGCGAGCATCGCGATGCCCATGCCGGATCGGTCCATCGATTCTGCGACCAGTGCGAAGGCATCTGCGCCCTTTGGCTCGACAATGACGTCATAGGTTTCGGCATTGCCGATCTGAAATTCGTCAATCTCGATCGGGCTGACATCCTGTCCGTCCGCCGCAATCACCGTCATCGGCAAGCCCGGAATGCGAATGTTGAAGAAGGTCATCGCCGATCCGTTGATGAAACGCAGGCGGATGCGTTCACCCGGGTCGAAGGCAAATTCCAGCCCGTCCTGTGGCCCATGCCCGTTGATCAGATAGGTATAAAGCGGCGCGGATACATCTGCGATGTCGGTGGGCATCATGCGCATGCGCGCCCACATCCGTCGTTCTTCTCCACTCAACGGATAATCGTCGGAAGCCGTGGTCTTGGTAAAATTAAATGGTGCTTCGCCGACCTTCAGTTTCTTCATGATGAGGTGCGGATGCATCGGTGACCAGTCGGAGAGCATCACCACATAATCACGGTCGTAGGCATGCGCCTCTGGTTCTACCGGATCGATCACGATCGGGCCATAATGTCCCATCGGTTCCTGCAAAGTGTGAGCGTGCCACCAATAGGTGCCGGCCTGCCGGATGGGAAACTCGTAGCGAAAGCGTTCGCCCGGTTGCACGGCCGCCATGGTGACGCCCGGGACGCCATCCATCAGGAACGGCACCAGCAAGCCATGCCAGTGGATCGATGTCTCGCCAGAGGACTCATTGACGAGATCGACGACAAGATTCTGGCCTTCCTTCAGCCTGACGAGCGGTCCCGGAATTGTATCGTTGACGGTGACGGCCGGGCCGAGGCGCTTTCCGGTCGCGAATGACGCATCCCGGACGGTCATCCTGATGCTCTCGCCAGAAAGTACGTCGCTGCCTTTACGCGCCATCGTCCCGCCATGACTCCCTCTGGCCCAGGCAGGCGCGGCGCTTGCCAGTCCGATGGCACCTGCGACGCCGGCTCCCAAGCTGAGAAATTTGCGCCGGTCAAAGCTGGGGAAGATTATGTTGCGATTTGTATCCATGCCCCGCTTACGCTTCCGCCCCCCAATCCCCTCATTGAAAATTAAGACGTTGGCGCAGTTTCTGCCGAGCACGGTAGACTCTGGTCTCAATCGTCTTTTCCGTGACACCGACCAGCGCGGCCGCCTCGCGCTGACTGCGGCCATCGACGCAGACAAGAACCAGGGCTTCACGCAGATTGATCGGCAAACGTTCTATCTCTGCCTGGACCCGTGCCATCAACCGTCGGTCACCGACGATCGTCTCGGGCGATGGGGCGTTGTCCATCGCCGACAGACCTTCGGTTGCGTTTCCCATGCCCAGAAACCGCGCTGCCTTTCGGCGCCTCAGCCGGTCTCGACATTTATTGAGGGTGATGGTGGTGAGGTAAGGCGCTATTGGCCGCTCTGGATCAAGCCGTTCCCGTGTCATCCAGACCGATGCGAGAACGGTCTGAACGCAATCTTGCGCTTCGCTGGCGGAAGAGAGCATATTTGTAGCGAGCGCGATCAGCCGACCGACTTGCGCCTCCACCAACAGCGAGAATGCGGACGGATCGCCGCCGATAACCCGCTCGATCAGACGGAATTCGTCGGGGTCATATCGTCCAAGCACGAACAGTCATTCGGCGGGAGTACCACCAAGGGATCTCGAGATCTGCTCGTCAAACTGCTCCCGTTGCTTTTGATCGAGAAGCGATCGTATAGCGAATACATGCTGCACCGTGGCTTTCTGCAAAGCGCCCATGCGCGCATGTACCTGATCTATTGCGACGCTGACCTCAGGCCCATACCGATGTTCCTGATTGATAGCGCGCGCCAGCTGCGCGTTGGCCTTGCGCAATCCCAGCTCAAGCTGCGTGCGTTCTGTCACGAAACGGCTTTCCAGTTCGCTCAGCTTTTCGATCTGGTCGCCGGTCAGGTCCAGTTCGTCATGCACGAAATCGTGAAGTCCCGTAGGCGGCTGGGCGACATTCCACTGCCGGGCGGCATAAGCGCCCAGGAATCCGGCTGCCAAGGCGAGCAGGATTGCAATGACGATATGCCATCCACCAATCTTCACGGCGCAACCTTCAACAATGCGGCCGGCGATAGCTTGGCTCCGTCCAGCGCCTCCTCGGCTGATGATGCGTTCGCGGGATTATTCGTAACACCGAAGCCAGATCCAAGGCTTACCAGCAGCATGCCAGCGAAGAGCGCGGCCCTGCGCTGCCTGTTCTTCGCTTCGCAAATCTCCCCGATCCGCACCCATACGCCATCCATGAAATCGCTGGTCTGCAGCGTGGCGCGTGCCTCTCCCATCGAGCGCAAAACAGTATCAAGTGGATCGTCTTCAGTCATTTGCCGACACTTTATCAGTTTCTCCCTTATACGCAAAGGCCTGCCCAACCCCTCAAATATCTGAAGGGGATAAGGTGTTGGCGCGCGTAATTCCTCTCATGGAGCAAATTGGGCTCCAGTCTAAGGAGGAGTGAGATGAAGAATGTGATGATGGGTCTGGCGGCAGCTAGCGGTATGATGCTGATTTCGCCAGCGATCGCGACGGAGAAATCCCACACGCCGGCACCTGAATGCGAGGCGCTGAAAGATGGCAAGATGAAGTGCTGCAAGAAGGCGGCCGACGGAAAGGCCGTGTGCGAAATCAAGGATCATTCAAAAATGAAACAAAACGAGATGAAGCACGACCAGATGAAGCATGACAAGATGGATCACGGTTCGCATTAAGGGAGCGATTGGCCCGTGCCGGAGCGGGTAGATGATCGCCAAGTGGCGCGCGACCATGAGTGGCGCCTGCGATGCGAACGACCCGCTTCGCCATTTTTTTGGATCTGTGGCCAACCCAACATTTTGTTTGCCACCAGCATTCATATGTATATACATAAAGCCGACTCCGAGAGTCTTTGAGGTATTGGGAGAGGTCAAGCCGTAGGGTTAAACGTCAGAACTTTCACGCATGAACAAGGGGATAGTCATGAGTAAAATGTGGCAGAAGTCGAATATTCTCGCACAACTGAGCACCGGCGGCGCAGTGGTCGCGCTGCTTGCGGCGGGATCACCAGTGCTTGCGCAATCCCAGGGGAGCGCGGCATCTCCCGATAGCGCCGTCGACCGGAACGAAATAGTCGTCACAGCCATGCGGCGCGAATCCACGGTTCAGACCACTCCTATGGCGATCACCGCCCTGTCGTCGGAAACATTGACCAACGCAGGCGTGTCAGACATCCTGGATTACGCAAAGTTGGCCCCGAGCCTGCGCATTATCGATCTCGGACCCGGTCAGCGACGGGTCAGTCTGCGCGGCATTCAGGCATCGGGTGAATCGACTGTTGGCACCTATTTTGATGATACCGCGCTGACCGGATCGGTTGGAACCGCCAGCGACGCCGGCGGCCGTACCGGCGACTTCACGATATTTGACGTCGAGCGCATTGAAGTGCTGCGCGGGCCGCAGGGTACGCTCTATGGCGCAGGCGCGATGGGCGGAGCCATTCGGGTCATAACAAAAAAGCCGGTCCATGAATTTGAGGGCCTGGTCGATGCGCAGCTGTCCGATATGAAAGACGGCGGCACGAGCCACGCAGTCCATGGCATGGTCAACGTTCCGTTGGTCACGGATGTGCTAGCTGCGCGCGCGGTACTTTATCGCCGTTACAGCGGCGGCTATGTCGACAATGTTTTCCTTGGAAAAGACAATGTAAACACCGCGAAGGTCACCGGCGGCAGGCTGGCGCTGCGTTTCACTCCTGTAGAGAACGTCACTATAGACGGGCTCGCTATGTATGAGAACGTGGATGCCATTTCGCCCCTGTGGCAATGGGATCGCGCCAAGCCCTATGAGGATATTCAACAGGTACTGGCACCCAACGGAGGCAAGTCACAGCTCTATAGCCTGACGGCCAACTGGGACTTTGGTGGAGCAGCGCTCACGTCTGTTACCTCTTACCAAAAGCGTAAGACCGTGGACGGTTTTGACGACACGGGATACACCTCATTGTTCCGGACAGAGTCTACCTGCGCCTCGTTCGTAAACGGCAGTTCCTCCTCTCCGTGCTCGCCGACGCAGCTCACTGACTTCTACGCCTATGTCGACAGCATTCTGCCCATGGGTGCGCTGGTCATCGCTAACGTCACGGATTTCGCACAGGAAGTTCGTCTTTCTTCAACCGGGGAGAGCGCGTTCAGCTGGACGGTCGGCGGCTTCTATCAGAAACGCAAGGGCGACGGCTTCTATGCAGACGTTCTGGCTGACGCGGCGACCGGTAAGATCATCATGCCGGCAACCCAAATTTCCTATCGACGGCAGGTCGAGGACGAACTCAAGCAACTCGCGGTGTTCGGCGAGGGCACGTTTGCGGTAACACCCGAACTTAAGCTGACCGCCGGCATCCGCTATTTCGATTATGAAAAGACTGTCGGCGGCGTGGTCGATATTCCCTTGCCGCTCATCGGCGCGGGCGCCAAGCCTTACCAGCTTATCGATGCATCGGAGAGCGGCACGGTCCTGAAGTTCAACGCTTCTTGGGAGCCGAACCCCGATATCTTCCTCTATGCCACGGCATCGCAGGGCTTCCGCCCCGGCGGCGCCAACTCAGTCATCGGGCTGCCTACAGCCTTAACCGGATATGAAGCCGACCGGTTGTGGAACTATGAAGCTGGCGCCAAATTTCAGTTGATGGCTCGCAAGCTGACCCTGAACCTGGCCGCCTATCAAATTGACTGGGATAATATTCAGGTGAAGGGACGCACGCTGGACGGCTCTGTTGCAAAGATTGGCGGCAGTCAGAGGTAGGCTGTC